>CAJDUQ010000013.1_pt1 | contig 42161 bp, 38 predicted proteins | sample 7390901 | NCBI WGS metagenome assembly CAJDUQ01 (sample SAMEA7055691, study PRJEB34461) | soil metagenome | biome: terrestrial ecosystem; feature: Peninsula; material: soil | place: Antarctica | collected 2016 | reverse complement strand
GTGCTCGACAAGACCATCCAGTCGTGCGGTGAGCCGATGCTGCACGAAACCGGGACGACGTTCTTCACCGACGGCACCAGTGGGTGGACTCAGCAGTGTGCTGACCAGATGGGCTACTAGCGCTGGAAAGAAGTCGGGTGTGGTCTCGTCGCCGCTAAGCAACCCTGAGACCCCACCTGGGAAGTGAGCCTATCCGTCCCCACACCAGGGGATCATTAAGCAGACAGGAGACGTGTACCAATGGCACAGAAACGCCTCACGTCGACAGGCAAAGTGAGATAGGTGGGCAGGCATCGTGACCACGCTGGCAAGTCCCGCTCCAAATCCTTCGATACGCGACGAGAAGCCGTCGCATGGGAAGAGGAACAGCGCCGGGCACTGCGTCGAGGCGAGTGGATTGATCCCACGCACCAGCAGGCCACTGTCGACGAGATCATGGGCCTGTGGTGCCAGCGTCCTATGCGTGACGGCACAGCTTGCGCATACCGCCTTACCCGAGATGATCTCGGCCCCTCGCTGACATGCCCGTCGGGTCGCTTCGCCGAGCAGATGTTGACGCCTGGCACCGGCAGCTGCTCACCGGCCGACCCTGGAGAGCTAAGACGGACACGGGGTTGGCGGCATCCACAGCCCGCGAGCAGATGGTGCGCCTGTCTGGAGCGATGATCGCCGCAGTTGAGGAGGGCCTGATCGCCCGGAACCCGGTCAAGGTGCCGCCGTCCGTGAAAAGTGCGGCGGTATCCCGGTCAGAGATCCCTGCCCTTGATGAAGTGCGGTCGATGGTCACTCTTCTCGAGGAGGGAGGGGCCCGCTATCAGTCGCGCCAGCGGGTGCCGCGCACGCGGGACCAGTGGCGACCGATGATCGCCGACATGGTGCGCGTCGCCGTCGGCACAGACATGCGCCTAGCTGAGCTGTGCGGTAAAACGCGTTGAGGATGTGGACATGCTGCGTCGTGAGGTGCGGGTTGAGTCTCAGCTCCACGTATCCGGGAAGAATCTAGTGCCGTTGAAGACGATGGCGTCGGAGCGGGTTATCCCGTTCGCAGAAGACCTCGTCGCGGTGTTGGACCGGAGGGTCGCTGTGTCTACAAAGGGTTGGCTGTTCGAGACGGCAAACGGCATGCCGTACCGTGCGTCGAGTGCCGGGGCGAGTTGAGTAAGGCTGTGGTGCATCTGCGTTCCGGGGTCACCTTCCACACATTTCGGTACCTGTATGCCTCACGGCTCATTGCCGGTGGGGTGTCGGCGAAGCAGGTGCAGCGGGTGATGGGGTATTCATCTGCGGCGACGACGTTGGACAACGTATGCCCATTTCTGTCCGCCGGATGATGAGGTGGCTCGCGCTGCGATTGAGGGGATGGTGGCGGCGTGTGGGATTTCTGGGGAATCGTTGACCCCGGAGGGTACCCTCCGGTCGGTATGACCTGCGGGTATGGCCTGTTTTTCTAGGCCAGTTCGACGATCTCCATGTACTCATCGGACCAGAGATCCTCGTCGCCGTCGGGAAGCACGATGACGCGCTCAGGCTCCAGTGCCTTGACCGCACCAGGATCGTGGGTGACCAGGACGACGGCACCCTTGTAGGTGCGCAGGGCGTCGAGGACCTGCTCGCGCGACTGGGGATCGAGGTTGTTGGTGGGCTCGTCGAGAAGGAGGACGTTGGCGCGGGAGGAGACGAGCGCTGCGAGGGCGAGACGGGTCTTCTCACCACCCGACAGGGTGCCGGCCGGCTGTTCGAGCTGCTCCCCGGAGAACATGAAGGCACCGAGCAGGCCCCGCAGGTCCTGCTCGCCGGCCTCCGGGCAGGCCTCGATGGTGTTCTGCCACACGGACTTGTCCGGGTCGATGGTGTCGTGCTCCTGGGCGAAGTAGCCGATCTTGAGGCCGTGGCCGGTGACGATGCCGCCCTCGCCGTCGGTGCGCTCCACGCCGGCGAGCAGCTTCAGCAGGGTCGTCTTGCCGGCGCCGTTGAAACCGAGGACAACGACGCGGGACCCCTTGTCGATGGCCAGGTCCACGCCCGCGAACACCTCGAGGGATCCGTACATCTTGGTCAGTCCCTTGGCGAACAGCGGGGTCTTGCCGCAGGGGGCCGGCTCCGGGAAGGAGATGGCGGCGACGCGGTCGGCAACACGGACCTCGTCGAGGTTGCCCAGCATGCGCTCCGCGCGGGCCAGCATCTGCTTGGAGGCAGCGGCCTTGGTTGCCTTGGCCCCGAGCTTGGCGGCCTGCTTCTGCAGGGCGGCGGCCTTTTTCTCGGCGTTGGCGCGTTCGCGACGACGCCGGGCCTCATCGAGGGCACGGGCGTCCTTGTACTTGGTGAAGCCCATGTTGTACACGTCGGCCTCGGCGCGGACGGCGTCAAGGAACCAGATCTTGTTGCACACGTCCTCGAGCAGCTCCACGTCGTGGGAGATCATGATGAGCCCGCCCTCGTGCTTGGCCAGAAAACCACGCAGCCAGGTGATGGAGTCGGCGTCGAGGTGGTTGGTGGGCTCGTCGAGAAGCAGGGTGGTCGCGGACTTGCCGGAGCCGTTGGTCGCGGCAAAGAGGATCTGCGCCAGTTCAACGCGACGACGCTGACCACCGGACAGGGTGTGCAGGGGCTGGTCGAGGATGCGGGCCGGGAGGCCGAGGTTGTCGCAGATCTGCGCGGCCTCGGAATCCGCCTCGTACCCGCCGAGAGAGTAGTACTGCTCCTCCAGGCGGGAGTACTTGCGGATCGCGGCATCGCGCTTACCGTCGCTCTGGGCCCCCTCCATGATCTCCTGCTGGCGCTCCATGGACGCGCGGATGCGGTCGAGGCCGCGGGCGGAGAGCACGCGGTCACGTGCGGTCTGGTCGAGGTTGCCCTCGCGGGAGTCCTGCGGCAGATAGCCGATCTCACCGGACGAGGTCACCTCACCGCCGTAGGGTTGGGTCTCCCCCGCCAGGATGCGCATGGTGGTGGTCTTGCCGGCACCGTTGCGACCCACCAGTCCGATGCGGTCGCCCGGCTGGACACGCAGATGCTGTCCGGGGGCGGTCAGCAGGGTACGGGCTCCGACGCGAACTTCGAGGTCATTGGTGACAATCACAAGGGGTCATTCTATCAACCTGCGCCGATATACCTAATGGGGCGTGAACCGGAGTGCGGCACGACGCGCTGTCCCTCCTGAAAGGGCGGATCCCGGTGGCCCCGTCTCTCGACGGGACCACCGGGATCCGCTTCCTCAGCCGGGCACCTTAGACGGTGAAGCCGAGCGAACGCAGCTGCTCGCGGCCGTCCTCGGTGATCATGTGGTGGCCCCACGGCGGGAGCCAGACCCACTCGAGGTCGACATGGTCGACGATGCCGTTGCCGACCAGTGCCGCCTGGACCTGATCCTCGATGACATCGGTCAGCGGGCAGGCCGGAGAGGTCAGCGTCATGTTGACCATGGCGACGTCCTCCCCCTCACGGTCCTCGATCCACACGTCGTAGACGAGGCCGAGGTCGACGACGTTGATGCCGAGCTCCGGGTCGATCACGTCGTAGAGGTACTCGGTGACGTCGAAGGCGAGCGACTCCTGCTCCTCAGTGAGGTTCTCGGGGCGCCGGCGCTGGACGTCGCCGCTCGGGTCATTCTGCTCAGTCATTACTTCTCCCTTTCGTTGAGGGCGTCGGCGGTGGCGGCCTGAAAGGCCTTCCATCCGAGGAGGGCACACTTGACGCGGGCCGGGTACTTGGACACGCCGGTGAAGGCGATGCCGTCACCGATGAGATCCTCGTCGCCCTCCACCGTGCCACGGGACAGGATCATCCGTTCAAACTCAGCGAGCTTGGCGTTGGCCTCGTCGAGCGGCAGCCCGATGATCTCCTCGGCCATCACGGACGTGGAGGCCTGGGAGATGGAGCATCCCTCGGCGTGGTAGGAGACGTCGTCGAGCACGGTGCCGTCCTCGGACAGCTGCACACGCAGCGTCAGCTCGTCACCACACGACGGGTTGACGTGGTGCACCTCTGCCTCGTACGGCTCGCGCAGACCCGCATGCTGGGGGTTCTTGTAGTGGTCCAGGATCACTTCCTGGTACATGGACTCCAGATTCATCAGTTCACCCCGAAGAAGTCTCTGGCGTGGTTGATCGCGTCGATCAGGGCGTCGACCTCCGCACGCGTGTTGTACAGGTAGAAGCTCGCCCGGGCGGTGGACTGGGCGTGCAGGGCCCGGTGGGCCGGCCATGCGCAGTGGTGTCCCACGCGGATGCACACGCCCTGGCTGTCCAGCACCTGGCCGAGGTCGTGCGGGTGCACGCCCTCCAGGTTGAAGGACACCGCGGCGCCGCGGGCATCGGCGGTGGTCGGACCGACGATCGTCAGCCCCGGGACCGTCTGCAGACGGTCGAGGGCGTAGGCGGTGAGGTCCTGCTCGTGGGCGTGGATGCGGTCCATGCCGATCTCGGAGAGAAACTCCACTGCTGCACCGAGCCCGACGACCTGGCTGGTCATCTGGGTGCCGGCCTCGAAACGCTGGGGTGCCGGAGCGTAGGTCGACTCTGCCATGCGGACGACCTCGATCATGGAGCCTCCGGTGAGGAAGGGTGGCAGGGTGTCGAGCAGCGGGGCCTTGGCGTAGACCACGCCGACTCCCGTCGGGCCGCACATCTTGTGGCCGGAGAAGGCCGCGAAGTCGACCTCCAAATCGTGGAAGTTGACGGGCATGTGCGGTACCGACTGGCAGGCGTCGAGAACCGTGAGGGCGTTGACCTCCTTGGCGCGGCGGACGATCTCCGCCACATCCGACACCACACCGGTCACGTTCGACTGGTGGGTGAAGGCCACAACCTTGACGGTTTCATCGAGCTCGAGAGAATCGAGGTCGATGCGGCCGTCCTCGGTGAGGCCGTACCACTTCAGTTTCGCACCCGTGCGGCGGCACAGCTCCTGCCACGGCACCAGGTTGGCGTGGTGCTCGAGCTCGGTGACCACGACGGTGTCGTCCGCGGTGACGCGGAATCGACCGGCGCGGGAGTCACCCAGTGCGAAGGCAACGGCGTTGAGACCCTCCGTCGCGTTCTTGACGAAGGCGATCTCATGTCCGTCGGCGCCCACGAACTCCGCGATCCGCTCGCGGGCGTGCTCGTAGGCATCTGTGGCCTCTTCAGCCAGCTGGTAGGCACCGCGGTGCACCGGGGCGAAGGTGTTGAGGACGAACTCCTCCTCCGCCTTCCACACCCGAAGCGGACGCTGCGAGGTGGCGCCGGAGTCCAGGTAGACCAGCGGCTGGTCGTCGCGCACGGTGCGCGAGAGGATCGGGAACTCGTCCCGGATCTTCTCAACGTCGAGGGAACCGTCCGCCTGCACGTACGCCGACATCACAGGAACTGGTCGTAGCCGTCGGCCTCGAGCTTGTCGGCGAGCTCAGCGCCACCGGTGGTGACGATGCGGCCGTCGGCGAACACGTGGACGAAGTCCGGCTGGACGTAGTTGAGGATGCGCTTGTAGTGGGTGATCATCACGATGCCACCGTCGGTCTCATCCTGGTAGCTGTTGATGCCGTCGGAGACGATGCGCAGGGCATCGACGTCGAGGCCGGAGTCGGTTTCGTCCATGATGGCGAACTTCGGCTTGAGCAGGTCGAGCTGCAGCACCTCGTGGCGCTTCTTCTCGCCGCCGGAGAAGCCCTCGTTGACGGAGCGCTCGGAGAAGGACTTGTCGATCTGCAGTGCCTCGCGGGCGGCGTTGAGCTCCTTGATCCACTCACGCAGCTTCGGTGCCTGGCCGCGGACGGCGGTGACGGCGGAGCGCATGAAGTTGGCGGAGGAGACACCCGGGATCTCGGTCGGGTACTGCATGGCCAGGAACATGCCGGCGCGGGCACGCTCGTCGACGTCCATCTCGAGGATGTTCTCTCCGTCGAGAAGGATCTCGCCCTCGGTGATCTCGTAACGCGGGTGGCCCGCGATGGCGTAGGCCAGAGTGGACTTGCCGGAGCCGTTCGGGCCCATGATGGCGTGGGTCTCACCGGACTTGACGGTCAGGTTGACACCCTTGAGGATCGGCTTCGGCTCGTCGCTGCCGTCCGTCGGGATCACCTGTGCGTGGAGGTTCTTGATTTCCAGAGTGGACATGTACGTCTCTTTCAGTTCAAAAATTGTGGGTGCGTTATTTAAGCGTGGACGGACTCGAGCTCGTCGGCGACGCGCTTCTCCAGTTCCTCCCGGATCGACTCAACCGGGATCCGGTTGATCACCTCGGAGAAGAAACCACGGATGATGAGGCGGCGGGCCTCGACCTCGGGGATACCGCGGGCCATGAGGTAGAAGACCTGCTCATCGTCGAAACGTCCGACGGTGGCGGCGTGGCCGGCGCCGGCGATCTCACCGGTCTCGATCTCCAGGTTCGGGATCGAGTCGGCGCGGGCGCCCTCGGTGAGGACCAGGTTGCGGTTGACCTCGTAGGTGTCGGTGCCCTGCGCGTTGGCGCGGATGAGCACGTCGCCGACCCACGTGGTGTGGGCGTCCGGGAGACCGGACGACGGGTCAGCCTGCAGCGCACCCTTGTACATGACGTTGGAACGGCAGTTCGGCACGGCGTGGTCGACGAGGAGACGGTTCTCGAAGTACTGGCCGTCGTCCGCGAAGTAGACGCCCAGCAGCTCGGCGTCGGCGCCCGGGGCGGTGAACTTCACACGCGGGACCATGCGAACCACGTCACCGCCGAACGTGGCGGCGCTGTAACGCAGGGTGGCATCACGGCCGAGGACGATGTGCTGACCGGACAGGTGTACGGCACCGGCGTCCCAGTCGGCGTCGACGATGACGGTCAGTCTGGCGTTGTCCCCGACGATGAACTCGAGGTTGTCGGCGTGCGTGCCGGTGCCGGCGTAACGGATGGAGACGATCGCCTCCGCGCCGTCGGCGACGTCGACGACGACGGCACCGAAGGAGGTGACGCCCTCGCCACGGCCGGTGACGGTGACGGAGACCGGCTCGGAGACGACGGCGTCCTTCGCGATCGCGATGTAGGAGGCCTCGGTCATCGAGGTCCAGGCCTGGGCGGCGACACGGTCGACCGGGGCCGCGGCACGGCCGAGACGCTCATCATCCTTGGCGACGGTCTCCACGGTGACGGAGCCGGTGGCCGACGACGGGACGTCGACACGCACGTCCTGTGCCGTGGCCTCGTCGAACTTGTCGTTGTGCAGGCCGCGGATGCGGCGCAGCGAAATGAAACGCCACTCCTCGTCCCGGCCGTGCGGGACCGGGAAGTCCTCCACGTTGAAGGAGGAGAAGAGGTCACCCTTGGTGTTGTGCGGGGTGGCGGCGTCGACAGCGGTAGCTGTGGTCATCGGTTAGCCCACCGATCCTTCCATCTGCAGTTCAATCAGGCGGTTGAGCTCGAGCGCGTACTCCATCGGCAGTTCCTTGGCGATGGGCTCGACGAAGCCACGGACGATCATCGCCATGGCCTCCTCCTCCTTCAGTCCACGGGACATGAGGTAGAAGAGCTGGTCCTCCGACACCTGGGACACGGTCGCCTCGTGGCCGAGGACGACGTGGTCATTGCGGATGTCGTTGTACGGGTAGGTGTCCGAACGGGAGATGTTGTCCACCAGCAGCGCGTCACACTCGACGTTGGAGTACGAGTGGTGCGCGTTCGCGTTGATCTGGACCAGACCACGGTAGGCAGCACGACCGCCGCCGCGGGCCACCGACTTGGAGACGATGTTCGAGGAGGTGTGCGGAGCCATGTGGGTCATCTTGGCACCGGTGTCCTGGAACTGTCCCTCACCGGCGAAGGCGACGGAGAGGACCTCGCCCTTGGCGTACGGGCCGGTCATCCAGACGGCCGGGTACTTCATGGTGACCTTGGATCCGATGTTGCCGTCGACCCACTCCATGGTGGCGCCCTCTTCAGCCTTGGCACGCTTGGTGACCAGGTTGTAGACGTTGTTCGACCAGTTCTGGATCGTGGTGTAGCGGCAGCGGCCGCCCTTCTTCACGATGATCTCGACGACCGCGGAGTGTAGGGAGTCGGACTTGTAGATCGGGGCGGTGCAGCCCTCGACGTAGTGGACGTAGGCGTCCTCGTCCACGATGATGAGCGTGCGCTCGAACTGGCCCATGTTCTCCGTGTTGATGCGGAAGTAGGCCTGCAGAGGGATGTCCACGTGGACCCCCGGCGGGACGTAGATGAAGGAGCCACCCGACCAGACGGCGGAGTTCAGGGCGGAGAACTTGTTGTCGCCGTCCGGGATGACCGTGCCGAAGTACTCGCGGAACAGCTCAGGCTGCTCCTTGAGAGCGGTGTCGGTGTCCAGGAAGATGACGCCCTGCTCCTCCAGGTCCTCGCGGATCTGGTGGTAGACGACCTCGGACTCGTACTGCGCGGCGACGCCGGCGACGAGTCGCTGGCGCTCGGCCTCGGGGATGCCGAGACGGTCGTAGGTGGTACGGATCTCCTCGGGGAGGTCCTCCCAGGACTGGGCCTGGCCCTCGGTGGAACGGACGAAGTACTTGATCTGGTCGAAGTCGATACCCGACAGATCAGCACCCCAGGTCGGCATCGGCTTACGGTCGAAGATGCTCAGCGCCTTCAGACGCTTCTCGAGCATCCACTCCGGCTCGTCCTTCTTGTTGGAGATGTCGCGGACGACCTCCTCGCTGAGGCCGCGTCGTGCGGACGCTCCGGCCTCGTCGGAGTCGTGCCAGCCGTAGTTGTACGGACCGATGGAGTCGATGATCTGGTCATCGCTCATGTTCTCCGGCGTGGTGGAACCGGGGTTCTGCGTTGCCTGGGTCATGATCCGCTCCTTTCTTCTGGAAGTTTCTCGATGGGTGTCAGGGGAATGTTGGTTGTGCAGATGCCGTGGCCACCGCTGATGCTGGCCAGTGGCTGGACGTGAACACCGACCAGATCGGAGATCAGCTGGTGTTCAGCCTCGCACAGCTCAGGATGCTCGGCAGCCACGTAGGCCACCGGGCAGTGGTGGTGGCAGATCTGGATACCGCTCCCGGCATGGGTGACTGTTGCAGCGTACCCGGCGCGGTCGAAGGCATCCGCCAACTCCCCTGCTGTCTGCTGGATGGAGTCCTCGTCTTCCCCCGCCGGGGTGACTCCCTCGACAATGCGCGCGATGCGCTGCGTCGCGAGTCGACGGACTGCCTCCTCCCCTCCGGTCTCCCGGAGGAGGTCCAGTGCGTCGGCTGCCAACTGATCATAGGAGTGCCCGAACTGGGACCGTCCCTGATCAGTGAGCCGGAACGCCTTCGCCGGTCGCCCGCGCGGCGCCGCCGCCGTACCGACAGACCGGACGCGCCGGTCGAGAGTCTCCGCCAGGCCGTCCGCCACGAGGATGTCCAGGTGCCGGCGGACACCGGCGGCGGACATGTCGAGGCGGTCAGCGAGGTCGGAGGCAGTGACCGGAGCAAGCTTGAGCAGCATGAGCATGATCTGGCGGCGGGTGTCGCCTTCCACGGCCCGGTTCTCCGGACCCGTGTTCTCGGGCTGTACTGACATTGTCGCCACCTCCTCCTGCTGTCTCGGGGTAAAGAAAAGTCGTGGTGACCGATCGGGTGGTGGTCCGATGGCCCTTACATTCGACAACACTAGTGTTCCCTAATTCGTTCCCCCTGTCCACCTCGGGGTCCGACGGCGTGTCGCGGGGACCCCGGCCCCTGCTGGTTAGGATGAGCGACGTGACCACCCGACGACCGCCGCTCCTGAGCACTCTGATCTCCAGCCTTCCGCGGCTGGGTTACGCCGGTTCCCGCTCCGCCCTCCTCCACGTGGATCCCGGCGGCGACCCGGAGATGACGAGCGGCGGCCAGCGCCTCGGTGTCCGGGAACTCAACCGCTTTCAGCTGTTGCGCTGGATCGGGGCCGTCGGGGCCCTGCTCATCGGCCTCGGGGCCCTGGGTGCCGGGGCGCTCCCGGTGCTCGACAACCCCTACTCCTCGTTCCCCGGTGGGCTGTTCATGGCCCGCATGCTGCAGACCTCCTCCGTGATGGTCCTGGTCGGCGTCGGACTGCTCGTCATGGCCTGGGTGCTCATGGCTCCGTTCGTCGGCGCGTCCTACCGGGCCGGTTCCGCCTCCGGGCCCACCGTCACCGCATCACTGATCACCCGGACGTTCGCGGCCTGGGTGCTCCCGATCCTGTTCACCGCTCCGTTGTTCACCCAGGACATCTACTCCTATCTCGCGCAGGGCTCGATCGTGGCGCGCGGCATGGACCCCTACTCGGCGGGTCCCGTCGACCTGCTCGGCCCCGCGGACCCCCTGGCCCGCTCCGTGCCGTTCATCTGGTCCCACTCCCCCTCCCCCTACGGGCCGGTCGCCCTCGGCATCGCCTCCGCCATCAGCCGCCTCACCGCCGACTCGATCACCCTCGGGGTCGTCGCCCACCGCATCGTCTCCCTGCTGGGGCTCATCGCCGCCGGCTGGGCCATCTCCCGCCTCGCGCGTCGCTGCCGCGTCAACCCCGTGACGGCCCTGTGGCTGGGCATGCTCAATCCGCTGACGATCCTCCACCTCATAGGCGGCATCCACAACGAGTCCGTGCTCCTCGGCCTGATGCTCGTGGGCCTGGAGGTGGGACTGCGCGGCGTCGACAAGCTGGGGGGACGCAACGGCCAGAACGTGGACCCCGCCAGCGGTGCCGGACTCATCGTCCTGTCGACGTTGCTCATCGGCGGGGCAGGCCTGGTGAAGGTGACCGGATTCCTGGCGCTGGGTTTCGTGGGAATGAACCTGGCGCGGCACTTTCTCCGGGTGGGGCGCGGTCCGGTGGCCTCCCTCGTGCTGGCGGTGATCGTGCAGACCACGTTGCTCTTCGCGACGATCGCCCTCATCACCGCAGTCACCGGAATCGGACTCGGCTGGGTGACCGGCCAGGGTGGCGCGGCGACGATCCGCAGCTGGTTGTCCATGACCACCAATGTCGGCGTGTCGGCCGGATTTCTCGGCATGCTGCTGGGACTCGGCGACCACACCGAGACGATGCTGCTCATCACCCGCGGCGTGGGCATGCTCGTTGCCGTCGGCTTCCTCGTCCGCTTCCTCTTCGCCACCTACCGGGGGACGATCCACCCGGTGGGCGGGCTGGGCGTGGCCACCTTCGTTCTTGTCATCCTCTTTCCCGTCGTCCACCCCTGGTACATGCTGTGGGCGATCCTGCCGCTGGCCGCCTGGGCGAACCGCACCTTCTTCCGCGCGAGCGTCGTCGCCTACTCCGCCTTCTTCTCCTTCACCGTCCTCCCCCGGGGACTCGCCCTCCCCGCCCCGACGGTCGCCTCGATCTACTTCGGCGCGGCACTGGTTTTCGTCGCCGTGGTGTCGCTGGGGTGGTGGCTGATGCGGCGCGGCACCATTCGTGGCCTACACTGAGTAATCGTGTCTGCAACTTTCGATGGAGCCTCCGGTGTGAACGCCGGACCAGCTCTTAAACTAGAGAATGTGGTCAAGTCCTTCGGACCCACCACCGCTGTCGACGGCATCTCGTTGACAGCGGAACGCGGTGAGGTCTTCGCCCTGCTCGGCCCCAACGGTGCCGGCAAAACCACCACCATCGAAATGTGCGAGGGATTCACCCGTCCCACCTCCGGCCGGATCCGTGTCCTCGGACTGGACCCGGTCACCCGGCCCGAGGAGGTCCGCAACCGGATCGGCATCATGCTGCAGGGCGGCGGGTCCTACACCGGCATCCGCGTCGGCGAGATGCTGCGTCTGGCGGCCTCCTACAACGACAACCCGCACGACCCGGAGTGGCTCATCGACGTCCTCGGCCTCGACGGGGTCCGCCGCACCACGTGGCGACGACTCTCCGGCGGTCAGCAGCAGCGCCTCTCCCTGGCGCTCGCCATCATCGGCCGCCCCGAACTCGTCTTCCTCGACGAGCCCACCGCGGGTCTCGACGCCCAGTCTCGCCTCGCCGTCTGGGAACTCATCGAGGCCCTGCGTGCCGACGGTGTGACGGTCATCCTCACCACCCACCTCATGGACGAGGCAGAGGCGCTGGCCGACAGGATCGTCATCATCGACAAGGGGCGGGTCGTCGCCCAGGGCACGCCCTCGGAACTCACCGCAGGCGGCAGGGGCTCCCGCGTGAGCTTCGAGACCGACGGTGCGCTGGACCTCTCCCTCGCCGACGCCCGCATCGCCCAACTGTGTCCCGATGCTCCGGACATCCAGGCCGTCCGCCCCCTCAGCTACGCGATCCCCGCCACCGCCACGCCGGACATCATCTCCGCGCTGGCCACAGCCGCCGCTGAGCAGGACGTGCTCGTCCGTCGACTGGACGTCGACCACCGCAACCTCGAGGCGGTCTTCCTCGAGATCACCGGCCGGAGCCTGAGGAGCTGACAGGAGCCATCATGAGTGACATCACCACGTCCACCCGATTCGCCCCCGGAACCTTCCGCCCTGACCCTCGCCGTTCCTCCCCCGCCAAGATGATCGCGGCGCAGGGCCGCATGGAGACGATCCTCTTCCTGCGCCACGGCGAACAGCAGCTGCTCAGCGTCATCATCCCGCTGATCACGCTCATCCTCACCGCCCGTCTGCCGGTCTTCAACGGGGAGACCAGCCTCAACGAGATCGTGCCGATGGTGCTGGCCATCGCGACGTCGAGCTCCGGCTTCACCGGACAGGCCATCGCGGTCGCCTTCGATCGTCGGTACGGGGCCCTGAAACGCACCGGAGCGTCCGGGGTGCCGACGTCGACGATCATCATCGGCAAGATCATCGCAGTGGCGGCCATGGCCGGCCTGCAGATCGTCCTGCTCGGCTCTGTGGCGCTGCTGCTCGGGTGGCGCCCCTCCCCCAGTGGCGTGCTGCTGGGCCTGATGATCCTCTTCTTCGGCATCGCCACGTTCACCGCCCTCGGCATGCTCATGGGCGGCACGATGACCTCCGAGATGGTCCTGGCGCTGGCCAACCTCATCTGGTTCCTGTTCGTCGGCTCCATCGGCTGGGTCATGTTCACCCAGGGGCTCGATGCCGCCGGCTGGTACAACATCATCCCCTCCGTGACTCTGGCATCCGCGCTAACCCTCGCCTTCGGCGGGGTGATCCCGTGGCTGCAGATCCTCATACTCACCGCCTGGGCGCTGGTCGCGACGGCGCTGGCGGTGAAGTGGTTCCGCTTCGAGGCCTGACGTCCGACTTGATCCACCTCACACCCGAAACACCCGTTTTCCCCTCAAGAACTGCACGTCAAGACAGATAGGATGAGCGCCGTGACTGACACTGTGACCGCCTCTGACCACTCACCAGTAACCCGGGGCCCCTCGGTGCGTCTCCAGCGCATCCTGGCCATGCTCCTGCTCATCGCCCAGGGCAGCATCACCGTCACGGGATCCATCGTCCGCGTGACCGGTTCGGGCCTCGGTTGCGACACCTGGCCGAACTGCCACGAAGGCTCCCTCGTGCCGGTGCAGGGTGCGGCTCCGGCCATCCACCAGGCGATTGAGTTCGGTAACCGCCTGCTCACCTTCGTGCTGGCGGCCATCGCCATCGCCGTGTTCGTGGCGGTGCTGCGCGCCGGCCGGCGCCGGGAGATCATCGTCTACTCGGTGATCTCCGGACTGGGCATCGTCGTGCAGGCCGTCATCGGCGGTATCTCGGTCATCCTCGACCTGCAGTGGTGGGCCGTCGCGATCCACTTCCTCCCGTCGATGGTCCTGGTGTGGATCGCCGCACTCCTCTACATGCGTCTGGCTGAGCCGGACCACCTCCCGCCGGTGCGGGTCTTCGCCCCCACCATCCGTCTGTTCACAGTGCTCGCCGCCGTCGCACTGTCCGTCGTCCTCATGACGGGCACCATGACCACCGGTGCCGGCGTGCACTCCGGTGACGAGGGCGTCGGCATGGAGGGCCGCCTGGAGGTCGACATCGAGCTCATGGCCTACATCCACGCCGCCACCATGTACCTCTACCTGGTCGCCACGCTCGTCGTCATCTGGCTGCTCTACCGCGGCATGGCGTCGAAGGCGGCCAAGAACACCGGCTGGGTGCTGGTCGTCCTGATCGTCATCCAGTGGGCCATCGGCGTCATCCAGTTCAACATGGGCATCCCCCGCTGGACCATCCCCGCGCACATCGCGATGAGCTCCATGGTCGTGGCCTTCTCTGCATTCCTCTATGCCCACGGCCTGCGCCGTCTCACCCCGGCTGAGAAAAACGCCACCGTCACCGCTGAGTGATGGCTAGCCTGGATGCCATGAAGGCAATCCAGATCACCACAACCGGAGGACCCGAGGTCCTCGTCCTGCGCGACATCGAGGCGCCGGTCCCCGACGACGACGAAGTGCTTGTCGACGTTCTCGTGGCCGGCGTCAACTACATCGACACCTACTACCGCGAGGGGGTCTACCACGCGGGGATCCCCTTCGTGCCAGGATTCGAGGGCATGGGCCGGGTAGTCCACGACCCCCGGGGCGAGATCGCCCCCGGCACCGTCGTTGCCTGGTGCGACGCCTTCGGCTCCTACGCCGAGCAGGTGTGCGTGCCCCGTGGCCGCCTCGTCGCCGTTCCGGAGGGGGTCGAGCCCGCCGTGGCCGCCTCCATGCTCCTGCAGGGCATCACCGCCCACTACCTCACCTACGGTGTCTACGACCTGCAGGAGGGCGACTCCTGCCTCATCACCGCCGGTGCCGGCGGCGTGGGTCTGCTGGCCACCCAGATGGCCGCCCACAAGGGCGCCCGTGTCTACTCGGTGGTCTCCACCGACGAGAAGGCGGAGCTCGCGCTCGAGGCCGGTGCCACCGAGGTGTTCCGCTACTCCGACAACCTGGCGGAGATCGTGCGGCGCCGCAACGGCGGCGTGGGCGTGGACGTGGTCTACGACGGCGTCGGCAAGGACACCTTCAACGAGTCACTCGAGGCGGTGCGTCCGCGTGGCACCGTGTGTCTCTTCGGCGCCGCCTCCGGTCCCGTGGAGCCTTTTGACCCGCAGTTGCTCAACACGCACGGCTCGATCTTCCTCACCCGCCCGTCCATCGGTGCGTGGACGTCGGGCGAGGGAGAGTTCCGCATGCGTGCGCAGGCCGTCACCCAGGCGGTTGTCGACGGCACCCTGAAGTTCCGCATCTCCGGCGAGTACGCGCTCGCCGACGCCGCCCAGGCGCACCGGGACCTGCAGGAGCGCAGGACGACCGGGTCGATCGTCCTGCACGTCCAGGACTAGGAGCCCGTGACCAGTCCCATCGCGGAGAGTCTCCGGATGGGGTGGATGTTCACCCGCGGCGGACCGCTGTCCGGTGGCAGGTGGACGATGCCGCCCGGCCGGCGTTCCAGTCGGCCGTTGCGCGGCGGCGCATTCGGATCGTCATCGTTGCGCCCGTTGTGTTTCGCGCAGGCCATAGCCATGTTCGACAGGTTCGTCTCCCCTCCCTGCTCCCACGCAGTGAGGTGGTGCACCTGGCACTGGTCAGCAGCCGTGGTGCACCCGGGCGACGGGCATATCAGGGTCGCCGCCGACAGCAGCATCCGCTGCTTCCACGAGGCGAACCGCTCCGAACGGTAGAGATTCACTTCCCCGTGCACCGGATGGTACAGACCCACCAGGTGGTGTTCGGACAGGTGCTGATTCAACCACTCGGCTCCGGTCATGGTGGTGGTGTCACTGAGGCCGAGGACCACGTCATCGCCCTCCCCGCGCAGAATCCTCACGTAGTCCGGCAGGCCCACGACCACCTGGGTGACCACCTGGCCCGGCGTGGGGTCACCGACGCTGCCGGCCACATGCCGGACCAGGGCATCGGCGTAGGCCTGCTCGTGGGTCAGCCCCGGATCCTCGGCCCGGAGAGCCTCAGCGGTCGGACGGAGTCGGCCCAGCAGGGTGGTCATGGTCCGTTCCTGCAGGGTGACGGAAATGGTGCGCAGGCCGAGACCGTCGGTGTTCTTCCCGCCCCGCAGGGCCCGCCGGCCGTGGGCCTTCTTCTCCGCGTCCCTGACCTTCCGGTTGTGCGCACGTACCCGGGCGGCGGCCTCGCGGGAGATTTCGTCGACGGTACCGCGCAGGGCGCACAGTTCGACGCGCAGTTCCCACTCCGACACGGCCGCCCCGCGCAGGAGGGCGCGGGTGTGTTTCTCGATGACCATCACCGCGTCAAGGGACAGGTTCCCCGCGGCCTCGCGGGCCGCGGCTTGGAGCCTGCGGTACCGGGTGGGGCCGAAGTACGTCCCGGCCACCCGCTCCCACGCTCCGGCGTCCTTGAAACCGAGTGCGTCGAGGCGCTGTCGGGTCAGGTGCCCGGAGCCGATGGCCTCCAGTACCCTCATGCCCCGCAGGGCCTCCAACGCCGCTTCGATGTCCATGCCCCGGACCATAAAGGGTGACAAGGCGGGCGTCGACAAGTATCGACGCCCGCCTGTGGACAGCAACCGTCTGTCCACAAAAAAGCAGCTCCCGGAGGAGCGGAGCTTGACAGTGTCAGAAGAACGTGGTCGTCCATCCCAGCATCGAACCTATCGTCTCCCAGCCGAGGACGGCGTCCACGGAGAGCGCGACGAAGACGAGCGCCAGGTAGTTGTTCGACAGGATGAACAGCTTGAGCGGCTTGACGTCCTTCCCGGCCTTGACTCCGTTGTGCAGGACAATCGCCATGATGAGGAAGTACAGGCCACCAATGAGGGCACCGGCGAGGTAGATCCAGGAGGCGGCCGGCACGAGCAGCAGCGTCGTGAGGACGGTGGCGACGGTGTACCAGACGATCTGGCGGGTGACCTGAACGGGTTTGCGCACGACGGGGAGCATCGGCACGCCAGCCTTCTCGTAGTCGGCGCGGTACTTCATGGCCAGGGCCCAGGTGTGGGGCGGGGTCCAGAAGAAGATGATCATGAACAGCACGATGGCCTGCCACCACTGGGCCGGGACGCCCTCGGGCATGTTGTCGGTGATGACGGCCCAGCCGACGAGCACCGGCATGCAGCCGGCGGCGCCGCCCCAGATGATGTTCTGCCAGGTCCGGCGCTTGAGCCACTTGGTGTACACGTAGATGTAGAACCAGTTGGTCAGGATGATGAAGAAGGCCGCGAGCCAGGACCTGGTCAGCAGGCCGAGCCACAGCACCGAGATGACGAGCAGCGACCACGCGAAAATGGTGGCCTTCCTGTTGGTCACGGTGTGACGGACCAGGGGGCGGGCACGGGTACGTCCCATCTTCTGGTCGATGTCCGAGTCCGCCACCATGTTGAAGGTGTTGGCCGCCGCGGCACCCATCCAGCCGCCGATGACGGTCAACAGGATGAGGATGATGTTGTTTTCGCCACGTTCAGCCTGCAGCATCGCAGGAATAGTGGCAACGAGGAGCAGCTCAATGACCCTCGGCTTTGTGAGCGCAATATAGGCCTTGATTGTCTCCAAGAGAAGGTTCCTCCAACGGCAGGTCAGGAAAATGTAACCGGGAACGCATACTTGTTGTCGCGTCTACCAGTACCGGTCGTACAGGAGCGTCGAAAAGTTCCCGGCATCTTCCGGGTGACGTCCTGATGCATATAAAATCCAGCCCCGCCATACTAGCGCCCGTACCTTTCCGCGGGACAATCCCCACCCGAAACCCATCTATTTCAGCACAGTTGCGTGGGCCGCGGACCCTGATCGCCAAACAAGTCACTAAGGTGGTGAGGTGACGTGGACCCCCGGTGTCGGGGACGGACGCTCCGCCTCTGCTCCGGCACCGGTTCACGGCCCACCTGAACTCCTTGACGATCAACTTGAAGTGAGGATCCATCGTGACCCTGTCGCCCGACCTGCAGGCACTGACCGAGCGCCGCTACCCCGCCGACTGGACCGAGACCGACACCCGTGCTGTGGACACGGTCCGCATCCTGGCCGCTGACGCGGTGCAGAACTGTGGCTCCGGGCACCCGGGCACGGCCATGTCTCTGGCTCCGCTCGCGTACACCCTGTACCAGCGAGTCCTGGACCATGACCCCAACGACACCGACTGGGTCGGTCGCGACCGCTTCGTGCTCTCCTGCGGCCACTCCTCCCTCACCCAGTACATCCAGCTCTACCTCGGCGGTTTCGGCCTCGAGATGGAGGACCTCAAGGCACTGCGTACCTGGGACTCCCTCACCCCGGGACACCCGGAGGTGGGCCACACCCGCGGCGTCGAGATCACCACCGGCCCGCTGGGCCAGGGTCTGGCCTCCGCTGTGGGCATGGCCATGGCCGCCCGTCGTGAACGTGGCCTCTTCGACCCTGAGACCCCGGCCGGAGAGTCCCCCTTCGACCACTACATCTACGTCATCGCCTCGGACGGTGACCTGCAGGAGGGTGTCACCGCCGAGGCCTGCTCCCTGGCCGGCACCCAGGAACTGGGTAACCTGATCGTCTTCTGGGACGACAACCGCATCTCCATCGAGGATGACACCCAGATCGCCTTCACCGAGGACGTCGTCGCCCGCTACGATTCCTACGGCTGGCAGACCATCGAGGTCGAGGGTGGCGAGGACGTCGCCGCCATCGAGGCCGCGATCGTCGCCGCCAAGGCCGAGACCACCCGTCCGACCTTCATCCGCGTGCGCACCATCATCGCCCACCCGGCCCCCAACGCCCAGAACACCGGTGCCTCCCACGGCGCCGCCCTGGGTGCCGACGAGGTCGCCGCCACCAAGGAGATTCTCGGTTTCGACCCCGAGGTCCACTTCCACATCGACGACGAGGTCCTCGCCCACACCCGTCGACTGCGTGAGCGTGGCGCCGAGAAGCGCGCCGCATGGCAGGAGAAGTTCGACGCCTGGGCAGAGGCCAACCCGGAGAACAAGGCCCTGTTCGACCGCGTCGTCGCCCGCCAGCTGCCGGAAGGTCTGGCGGAGTCCATGCCCACCTGGGAGGCCGGGGAGTCCGTCGCCACCCGCAAGGCCTCCGAGGCTGCCCTGCAGACCCTCGGTGCCGCCATGCCGGAGCTGTGGGGCGGTTCCGCCGACCTCGCAGGCTCCAACAACACCGTCATCAAGGGATCCCCCTCCTTCGGCCCGAAGGAGATCTCCACCGACACCTGGTCCGCCGAGCCCTACGGCCGCAACCTGCACTTCGGTATCCGTGAGCACGCCATGGGCGCGATCCTGAACGGCATCGCCCTCCACGGCCCCACCCGTCCCTACGGCGGCACCTTCCTCATCTTCTCCGACTACATGCGCCCCGCAGTGCGCCTCGGCTCCCTCATGGAGTCCGACGTGTACTACGTGTGGACCCACGACTCCATCGGCCTCGGCGAGGACGGACCCACCCACCAGCCGGTGGAGACCCTGGCTGCCCTGCGCGGCATCCCGGGCCTGTCGATCATCCGCCCGGCCGACGCCAACGAGACCACCCAGGCCTGGGCCGCGGCTCTCGAGTACAAGGAGTCCCCGAAGGGGCTGGCCCTGACCCGACAGAACATCCCGGTGCTCGAGGGGACCAGGGAAAAGGCCGCTGAGGGCGTGCGCCGTGGCGCCTACGTCCTGGTCGAGGGATCCAAGGAGACCCCGGACGTCATCCTCATGGGCACCGGATCCGAGGTCCAGCTGGCCGTCGAGGCAGCGAAGACCCTCGAGGCCGAGGGCGTCGCCGCCCGCGTCGTCTCCGTGCCGTGCATGGAGTGGTTCCTCGAGCAGGACGCGGCCTACATCGAGTCCGTCCTGCCGGCCGCCGTCACCGCCCGTGTCTCCGTCGAGGCCGGCATCGCCATGCCGTGGCACCGTTTCACCGGCACCGCCGGCCGCAACGTGTCCCTGGAGCACTTCGGTGCCTCCGCGCCGTTCGAGAAGCTCTTCGAGGAGTTCGGCATCACCGCAGACTCCGTCGTCGCGGCTGCCCACGACTCCATCTCCGCCAGCAAGTAAAGGATCCAGCAATGACCTACATCGACGAGCTTGCCGCGCTGGGGACCTCCACCTGGCTCGATGATCTCTCCCGCGACCGCATCACCTCCGGCAACCTGGCTGAGCTGATCGAGTCGAAGTCCATCGTCGGCGTCACCACCAACCCCGCGATCTTCGCCTCGGCCATGAGCAAGGGCGACGCCTACGACACCCAGATCGCCGAACTGAAGGCCTCCGGAGCCGCAGTCGACGAGGCCGTCTACGCCATGTCCGTCGACGATGTCCGTGACGCCTGCGACATCTTCCTGCCCATCCACGAGCGCACCGGCGGGCAGGACGGCCGCGTGTCCATCGAGGTGGACCCGCGCATCTCCGCGGACCACGACGCCACCATCGCGCAGGCCCGTGAGCTGTGGAACAAGGTCGACCGCCCCAACGTGATGATCAAGATCCCGGCCACCCCGGAATCCATCCCGGCGATCACCGACGCCCTGGCGGAGGGCATCTCCGTCAACGTCACCCTCATCTTCTCGGTCGCGCGCTACCGCGAGGTTATCGCCGCGTACCGCGCGGGTGTGCAGAAGGCCGCCGAGAACGGCCTCGACGTGTCTCAGATCCACTCGGTCGCGTCGTTCTTCGTTTCGCGTCTCGACGTCGAGATCGACCGCCGCCTCGAGGAGATCGGCACCGAGGAGGCGCTGGCTCTGCGCGGTAAGGCGGGCATCGCCAATGCACAGCGTGCCTACGCCGTGTTCCAGGAGATCGGCCGCAAGGACCTGCCGGAGGGGGCCAACGTGCAGCGTCCGCTGTGGGCCTCCACCGGTGTGAAGAATCCGGACTACCCGGCGACCCTCTACGTCACCGAGCTGGCCGGCCCGGAGACCGTCAACACCATGCCGGAGCCGACCATCGACGCCGTGCTCGAGCAGGGTGGCCTCCACGGGGACACCCTGAGCGGCACCGGCGACGCAGCGCAGGCCGTGTTCGAGCAGCTGGTGGCCGTGGGCATCGACATGGAGGATGTCTTCGCGGTGCTGGAGCGGGAGGGCGTCGAGAAGTTCGTGTCCTCCTGGTCCGAGCTGCTGGACTCCATGGAATCCCGCCTGCGCTAACAGCCCCTTCCCCGACAGTAAAGGACCTGAGCGTATGCCCATGCCCGTGACCGGCACCGACGCCTGGATCAACCCGCTGCGGAACACCGTCGACAAACGGCTGCCCCGCATCGCCGGCCCCTCCGGCATGGTGATCTTCGGCGTCACCGGTGACCTGGCCCGCAAGAAGCTGCTGCCGGCCATCTACGACCTGGCCAACCGCGGTCTTCTGCCGGCCGGTTTCACCCTCATCGGTTTCGGCCGGCGCTCCTGGAACAAACCCGAGTTCGAGGAGTATGTGCGGGAGGCCGTCGAGTCCGGCGCCCGCACCCAGTTCCGCGAGCACGTGTGGGAGCGTCTGGCCGAGGGCATGCACTTCGTCGAGGGCAACTTCGACGACGCGGGTTTCGACCGTCTCGCCGCCACCCTGTCGGAGATGGACGCCACCCGGGGTACGGCGGGCAACTGGGCCTTCTATCTGTCGGTTCCACCGGACTTCTTCACGGCGGTGTGCCACCAGCTGGAGCGTTCCGGCCTGGCGCAGTCGCTGCCGGAGGCATGGCGTCGCGTGGTCATCGAGAAGCCCTTCGGGCATGACCAGGCCAGTGCGCGCGAGCTTAACCAGGTGGTCAACTCCGTCTTCCCGGAGGAGGCGGTGTTCCGCATCGACCACTACCTGGGTAAGGAGACGGTGCAGAACATCCTGGCCCTGCGCTTCGCCAACCAACTTTTCGATCCGATCTGGAACGCACACTACGTCGACCACGTGCAGATCACCATGGCAGAGGACATCGGCCTGGGTGGTCGGGCCGGCTACTACGACGGTATCGGCGCCGCCCGCGACGTCATGCAGAACCACCTCCTCCAGCTGCTGGCCCTGGTGGCCATGGAGGAGCCCATCGCCTTCGACCCTGCCGAGCTGCAGGCGGAGAAGGTCAAGGTCCTGCGTGCGACCAACCCGGTGTACCCGCTGAACAAGACCACCGCCCGCGGCCAGTACGCGGCCGGTTGGCAGGGCTCGCACAAGGTCCGGGGTCTGCGTGAGGAGGAGGGGTTCGACCCGGACTCCACCACCGAGACCTACGCCGCGTGCACCCTGGAGATCAACTCCCGCCGCTGGGCGGGCGTGCCCTTCTACCTGCGCACCGGCAAGCGCCTGGGCCGCAGGGTCACGGAGATCGCCCTCGTGTTCAAGGAGGCCCCGCACCAGCCCTTCCTCGAGGGGCAGACCTCCTCGCTGGGGCAGAACGCGATCGTCATCCGCGTCCAGCCCGACGAGGGTGTGCTCATGCGCTTCGGCTCCAAGGTCCCGGGCTCCGCCATGGAGGTCCGCGACGTCAACATGGACTTCTCCTACGCAGAGGCCTTCACGGAGGCGTCCCCCGAGGCCTATGAGCGGCTCATCCTCGATGCGCTTCTCGACGAGTCCTCCCTCTTCCCCACCAACGAGGAGGTGGAGCTGTCCTGGGCGATCCTGGATCCGATCCTCGAGTTCTGGGCTGAGAAGGGCCGTCCCGAGGAGTACGAGTCCGGCACCTGGGGGCCCGCCTCCGCCGACCGCATACTCGAACGCACCGGCCGCGCCTGGCGCCGCCCCTAACCTGGAAGGGATCCGACGTGAAGATCGAACTGCCGGACACCGACACCCGGAACATCGCCGCCAGCCTGCTCGAGGCCCGGGAGAACAACTCCCAGACCACCGGGCGTGTGCTCACCCTCATCGTCGTCGCCGCCCTCGACGACGACGTCGACCACATCATCTCCGTCACCCGTGACGCCTCCCACGAGCATCCCGCCCGTGTGCTGGTGCTGCTCACCGGCCGGGAGGACGCTGACTCGCGTCTCGACGCCGAGGTGCGCGTCGGCGGTCACGCCGGTGCCTCGGAGATGGTCGTCATGCGCATCACCGGCGAAATGGTCAACCACCTCGCCGCGGTGGTCACTCCCCTGCTGCTGCCGGACACCCCGGTCGTGGCGTGGTGGCCGACCACCGCCCCCACCTGTCCGTCCGAGCATCCGCTGGGCCGTCTGGCACAGCGTCGCATCACCAACGCCGACCACCCTGACAGTGACACGATCCTCCGGAGGATGCGTGACTCCTACGCGCCCGGCGACTCGGACATGGTGTGGTCGAAGATCACCGCCTGGCGCGGGATCGTCGCCTCCTCACTGGACCGGCACCCGCACGAGGACGTGGAGGCCGCCGTACTCACGGGCCCGGCGAATGAGCCGCAGATCGACATCGCCGCCGGCTGGCTGGCCGACCGCCTGGGGGTGCCCGTCACCCGCGAGATCTGCGAGCCGGGCGATGACGCCCGTCTCTTCCCCATCCGCTGCCTGAAGTTCACCCGTGCCTCCGGGCCGCTGCGCGTCGAGGTCCTCGACCACCGCACCGTCAGGGTCGGTCTGCCGGGACGTCCGGAATCGCTCGTCGCCATGAACGAGCGTTCCGACGCCGACTGCCTCTCCGAGGAGCTCCGCCACCTCGATCCCGATCTCGCCTACGCCAACGCTCTGCGCGGTCTCACCCGCGTGAAAGGAATCAATGGTCACCCTGCGTCGTTCTGACACCCTCTCCACCCTGCTCCAGCAGGCCGCCACGTCGCTCATCGACGTCGTCTCCGCCCTCCAGACCACCGGCGGGGGCGTTCACTCCGACGGAGTGGCCCGTCTCGTGCTCACCGGCGGCGGCGCCGGCATCGGCCTGCTGGAGCGTGTCCGTGAACTCGAGGACGCAGACTCCCGCATCGACTGGTCCCGCGTCCATGTCTTCTTCGGCGATGAGCGTAACGTGCCCGTGAGTGACCCCGAGTCCAACGAGGGACAGGCCCGCGCAGCGCTGCTCAGCCACGTCGATATCCCCGAAGCCAACATCCATGGCTTCCGCCTCGACGGCGGAGACATGGAGCAGCACGCCCGCGACTATGAGGCCACCATCGCCGAGGTCGCACCGGAGGGTTTCGACATCCACCTGCTCGGCATGGGGCATGAGGGGCACATCAACTCCCTGTTCCCCCACACCGCCGCCGTCCGTGAGTCCGAGCGCCTCGTCATCGCCGTGACCGACTCCCCCAAGCCACCCGCCGACCGTGTCACCCTCACTCTTCCGGCCGTGCGCCGCGCGGAGCAGGTGTGGTTGCTGGTCTCCGGGGCAGAGAAGGCGGAGGCCGCCGCGCAGATCGTCGCGCGGGCCAATCCCGAGGACTGGCCCGCCGCCGGCGCCGAGGGTACCGCCGACACCGTCCTCTACCTCACGGACGACGCGGCTACGGATCTCTGATCACCCGATGGTGCGCCCGAGGCCAAATCAGTTATGGGGCTCTTCACGATTTAAAGCGCGTTGATCTGGCCTTGTAGTTGGCCGGAGTGGATCAGTGAGCTCGAGATGCAGCGGTTGAGATTCCGGAACCCCGGGGCGATGCCGTGTAGGTGCTCGAGACTGCCGTTGATCGCTTCGACTGGTCCATTGGATGCCCCGGTATCGCGGTACGCCAGCACGTCCTCCCGCCGACGCTGCCGATCGACGGGGCGATGCCCTGCAGGGCCGGGTGTTCGGTGAACTTCACCGCCGTGTACTGGCTTCCCACGTCCGAGTGATGCGTCAGCTGCCCAGGGTGAGAGTGCCTGGGTGGTGTTTCCGGGCCGGGAGATGGACCCCTCTCCGGGGAGGAGAATGGAAAAGTTTGATCCTGGTGGGGAACCGACGTCGCGTGGTAGCTCGCTGGTGGAGGAACCGGTTTTCCATAGGTCCCAGACTTTCTGGCGTTGATCTCGGGGTAAGCCGGGTCGTCCGATCTTGGCCATCTGGTTCTTCCCTTCATGAGTCGGGCCGAGATGGTGTTGCGCTCACGGGTTGAGTCTAAGACGGCCTTCCTCAAAATCTCGTTGGCCTCCCGCGGGCGTTTGTTCTCCTTGCTTAGACGGGCCATTTCCTCGTTCTCCTTCGTGGTGACCCCGGAGGGCGGTGCCAGCGTCGACCTCGGCCTGCCGGACCCAATTGCGCAGGGTTTCCCGGGAGACCCCGAGCTCGCTACCGATGGCGGTGCAGGTGGCGGTTCAGTCATCGCTGCAACAAGGTGCACGGCCGGTTGCCGGCCGTTCCGGCCCGACGCTGTGGAGGCGATGGTTACACCGCGGGAGTCGACTCCCTTAGGATGGGTACGCACGCATCGGGCACACTATCCTCCCCCACCGTCAACAGTGTCATCGCATCCAGCTCGGGTACGCCCGTGTCGATGGCAGCCCGGAGCCAGTGGGAGAAGAGATTGACGGGGTCCTGCGCGGGGTCGTCGATAAGCTCACTCGGCGGGCGACCGTCAAAGGTGGGCAGGGAACCCGCCATCAAACGCGAAAACGCCCCCGAAGGGGGCGTCTAAAAGCTTGGAACTCAGCCGAAGGTCTGGATGAGGTTGAGCGCCACGATGCAGGCGATCCAAATGACGGCCATGAGGATGGTGTAGCGGTCGAGGTTCTTCTCCACCACGGTCGAACCGGAGAGGTTCGACTGCACTCCGCCGCCGAAGAGGCTGGACAGGCCACCGCCCTTACCCTTGTGCAGCAGAACGAACACCGTCATGAGCACGGAGGTGAGCACGAGGATGATCTGGAGTGCGAGGGTCATGAAGGTCCTTTGCGGGAATCGGGCTGCAGAAACTCCGGCCCAGTCTACACCAGGTCTAACCTGAGTTACGCAGTGCGGTGGCGAGTCCGTTCATCGTCAGCTGAATGCCGCGGGACACGGCGCGTCGGGTGTCACCGGCACGGTGGCGGCGCAGCAGCTCCAACTGGATGATGTTGAGCGGCAGCAGGTACGGGAAGCGCCTGCGCACCGAACGTGCCAGCTCCGGGTTGTCGGCGAGCAGCTCGGCGCTGCCGGTGACGGTGCTGAACATCTCGTGGGTGAGCTCGAACTCCTCGGTGATGACGCCGTGGACCCGCTCGGCGACCTCCCGGTCGTCGATGAGTCGGGCGTAGAGCTCGGCGAGGTCCATCCCCGCCTTCGACATCACCTGCGCCATGTTGGACATGATTGAGGTGAAGAAGGGCCAGGACTCGTAGAGTTCACGCAGCTCCGCGATGCGCTCCTCGCGGTCCTCCCCCTCCCCGATCCACTCCCGCAGGGCCGTACCGACGCCGAACCAGCCGGGCAGCAGCACCCGCGACTGGGACCAGGCCAGCACCCACGGGATGGCGCGGAGATCATCCACGCCCTTCGTCTGTTTGCGGGCCGTCGGACGGGAGCCGATGTTGAGGGAGCCGATCTCATCCAGCGGGGTTGACTGCGTGAAGTACGGGATGAACCCGGGGTCCTCGTGGATGAGTGCGGAGTACTTGCGGCGGGAGATCTCCGCGAGTTCGCTCATGATCTGCGTCGCGCGGGCACGGTCGGTGAGGTCGTCGACGGTGAGGAGGCTGGCCTCAAGAGTCGCGGAGACCAGGGCCTCCAGGTTACGGCGGGCCGCCCGCGGGGAGCCGTACTTCGCCGAGATGATCTCCCCCTGCTCCGTGACGCGCACAGAACCGTCAACGGCCCCCTGCGGCTGGGCGAGGATGGCCTCGTAGGAGGGGCCGCCACCGCGCCCGACTGTGCCTCCGCGTCCGTGGAAGAGACGCAGGCGCACTCCGTACTCTCGGCCGACCTTGACGAGGTCGGTCTCGGCGTCGTAAAGCGCCCAGTTGGCGGCGAAGTAGCCGCCGTCCTTGTTGGAGTCCGAGTAGCCGAGCATGACCTCCTGGATGTTGCCACGCTGGGCGAGGTACGCCCGGTAAATAGGCAGGTCCCACAGCTGACGGAGGATGCCCGCGCCGGCCTGCAGGTCATCGATGGTCTCGAAGAGCGGGATGATGTCGATGCTGCCGGTCGGCCCCTGACCGTCAGCCTGGATCAGACCGACCTCCTTGAGCAGGACCATCGGCTCGAGGATGTCACTGACCGACTGCGCCATGGAGATGATCTGGTGCGGGATCATCCGCGGGCCGAAGCGGGCGACGGAGTCCGCGGCCTGGGAGATGAGGTCCAGCTCGCGCTGGGTCGGCTCCGAGAAACCCCGGTAGCCACGCGGCACGAGGGGCCGCGGGGTCTGCAGCTCACGGGTGAGGAGCTCGACCTTCTCCTCCTCCGTCAGTGCGTCGTAATCGGAGTGGACGTGCGCGGTGGCGAAGACCTCGGTGAGGACGTTCTCGAAGGACTCGGAGTTCTGCCGCAGGTCGATCGAATACAGGTGGAAACCGAAGGAGGCGACGGCCGCCCGGATGGTGGCGAGGCGGTCATCGGCGATGATCTCGTCGTCGGAGGCACGCAGCGAGGAATCGATGATGCTGAGGTCCGCCTCGAACTCCTCCGGAGAGTCGTAGGGCTGGTGCTCACGGTGCCAGACACCCTCGACGGTGTCCTCCCCGATGAGCGCCGCGGTCGTGGCGAGGAGGCGGCCGCGCACGCCGTGGATGGCGCGGCGGTAGGGCTCGTCGACACGCGAGGGGACATCGTTCAGACCCCGCCCGGCCAGGGCGACGAGCTCCACGGTGACGGAGGTCATGCGGTCCGACAGGCTGAGCTCGTGCTCGAGGGCATGGAGCTGAGTGACGTAGTACTTGAGGACGGTCTGGGCGGCGCGTCGTGACGCATAGTCCAGGGTGTGCGCGGTGACGAAGGGGTTGCCGTCATGGTCACCGCCGATCCAGGAACCTGGGCGGACGATGGCCTGACCGGCACTGTCGTGCAGGTCGGCACCGAACCGGTCCGTGAGCGTCTCGACGACGTGCCGGTTGAGCGCCGGGATCTCCCTGAGCAGGGAGAGCGAGTAGTAGCGCAGGCCGACCTCGATCTCGTCCTCGATCCGCGGGCGGGCCTGCCGGATGAGCGCGGTCTGCCACAGGATGGTCATGCGGCGGCGGATGTTGCGTTCGATCTCCGCGAGGCGGGCCTCCGTGCGGGCGTTCGGCTCCGCGTCCTCGACGGCATGGCGCTGCAGCATCAGGTCGGTGATGTGCTTCTGCGCGTCGAAGACGGTGCGGCGGCGGGTTTCTGTGGGGTGGGCCGTGAGCACCGGGGCCACCAGCGCGGCGGACAGGGCCGTCTCGATGTCCACCGCGCTGATGCCCGCGTCCGTGAACTTCCCCCACGTCGCGTCGAGGGTGGAGTCGGGGGTGCCACCCTCGTCGAGGACGCGCTCCCGGTGGAAATCATCGTGGATGTCCTCGGCGAGGTTGGCCATGAGGGCGAAGTGGCTGAACGCCCGGATCACCGGGGTCGCGCGTTCCGGCTCGATGTTCCGGAACAGGTCGACGAGCACCTCCAGGGAGGCATTGCCCCGGGCCACCTCGAAGGCCTGCTGGCGGGCGTGCTCGACGAGGTCGAACACCTCCTCCCCCTCCTGTTCCGCGATCACCCGGCCGAGGATGCGGCCGAGATAGCGGATGTCTTCCTGCAGATGGTCGCGGACGGTCATGGAGTGTCTCCCTGTGCGTGCTCGAAGAAAGCGGGGTGGCGATATGAGGTTTGTCCCACCATCATGACGCATCCGGCGCCACGACGTGCAGAGTCGCTGATGTGTGCCCTCGTCCCATTCTGGGGCCGGAATCACGCCCGAGCCACCCGGGTACGGGAACACCGGCCCCGCGCACCAGCGCGCGGGGCCGGTGGATGAGGGACAGCTAGACGACGGAGGCTGCGGCGGCAGCCAGTCGGGCGAACTCCTCGCCGTCGAGCGAGGCACCACCTACGAGGCCACCGTCGACGTCGGGCTGGCCGACGATCTCGGCGACCGAGTCGGTCTTGACGGAACCGCCGTAGAGGATGCGGATGCCGTCGGCGACCTCATCGCCGGCCAGCTCGCGGACGAGGCCACGGATCGCCGCACAGACCTCCTGGGCGTCGGCCGCGGAGGCGACCTTGCCGGTGCCGATCGCCCAGACGGGCTCGTAGGCGATGACGGTGTCGGCCAGGTCCCCGGTGGACAGGCCGGCCAGGGAGGCGCGGGTCTGCTTCACGACGTACTCGACGTGGGTGCCCGCCTCGCGGATCTCCAGCGGCTCACCGACACACACGATCGGGCTCATCCCGTGCTTCAGGGCGGCAGCGGCCTTCGCGGCGACCAGCTCGTCGGTCTCGTTGTGGTACTCACGACGCTCGGAGTGGCCCACGACGACCCAGGTGCAGCCGAGCTTGGCGAGCATCTGGGCGGAGACCTCACCGGTGTAGGCGCCGGCCTCGTGCGGGGAGACATCCTGGGCACCGTAGGTGACCTTGAGCTTGTCCCCGTCGACGAGGGTCTGGACGGAACGCAGGTCGGTGAACGGGACGGTGACGGCGACGTCGACCTTCTCGTAGTAGTCCTTCGGCAGGGCGAAGTCGAGCTTCTGCACGGTGGCGATGGCCTGGTGGTGGTCCAGGTTCATCTTCCAGTTACCGGCGATGAGGGGGGTGCGTGCCATGGGTGAGGCACTCCTTTCAGAGAGGGTGACGGGTACTCAGCGGTCCAGGACGGACACGCCCGGGAGCTCCTTGCCCTCGAGGAACTCGAGGGAGGCACCGCCACCGGTGGAGATGTGGGAGAAGCCGTCCTCGTTCAGACCGAGCACACGGACGGAGGCTGCGGAGTCGCCGCCACCGACGACGGAGAAGGAACCGTTGTTCGCGGTGGCGTCAATGATGGCCTGCGCGACACCCTCGGTGCCCTTGGAGAACGGGGCCATCTCGAACACACCCATCGGGCCGTTCCAGAAGACGGTCCTGGAGGTGGCGAGGACGTCGGCGAACTTCTTGACGGACTCCGGGCCGATGTCCGGGGAGAGCCAGCCCTCCGGGATGCCGTCGAGGTCGACGACCTTGTGCTCGGCATCGGCGGAGAACTCTGCGGCGGCGACGAGGTCGACCGGGAGGACGATTTTGTCGCCGAAGCGCTCGAGGAGATCCCTGCAGGTGTCGATCATCTCCTCCTGCAGCAGGGACTTCTGGGTGTTGTGGCCCTGGGCGTTGAGGAAGGTGTAGCACATGCCGCCGCCGATGATGATCTTGTCGGCCTTACCGGCGAGAGCCTCGATGACGCCCAGCTTGTCGGAGACCTTGGAGCCGCCGAGGACGACGACGTACGGGGACTCCGGGTTGGTGGCGGTCTTCTCCAGGACGGAGATCTCCTTCTCCACCAGGGTGCCGGCGTAGGCCGGAAGGCGCTTGGCGACGTCGTAGACGGAGGCCTGGGCACGGTGGACCACTCCGAAGCCGTCGGAGACGAAGGCACCGTTGTCGGCGGCCAGTGCGACCAGCTCGTCGGCGAAGGCGCCACGCTCGGCCTCGTCCTTGGAGGTCTCGCGGGCGTCGAAACGCACGTTCTCCAGCAGCAGCACGTCGCCCTCCGTCAGACCGTTGGCGCGCTCGTGGGCGTCCTCGCCGGTGACGTCACCGGCGAGGGCGACGTACTGACCGAGAGCCTCGGAGAGTGCCTCGGCCACCGGGGCGAGGGAGAACTTCGGGTCGGGCTCGCCCTTCGGGCGGCCGAGGTGGGCCATGACGATGACCTTGGCGCCACCCTCGACGAGGGCCTGCAGGGTGGGCAGGGAGGCGGTGATACGGCCCGCGTCGGTGATCTCACCGGCGTCGTTGAGCGGGACGTTGAAGTCGGAGCGGACGAGGATGTGGCGTCCGTCGACGCCCTCGTCCAGCAGGTCCTGCAGGGTCTTCACAGTCATGGCTGTCTCCTTGACATTTGTCTTCAGATGAGAAAAAGGCGGCTGACGAAAGGGTGGATAGCCCTGCGGCCCGACGTGTGCCGAGGCACACCCCGGGCCGCAGGGGCACCCTCCCGGTCTCAGCCGGAGGCGGGGAGGGCGCGGGGATGCCGTCCTAGAGCTTGGAGGCGACGAGCTCGGTCAGACGCAGGAGCTGGCAGGTGTAGCCCCACTCGTTGTCGTACCAGGCGACGACCTTGACCTGGTCACCGATGACCTTGGTCAGGCCGGAGTCGAAGATGGAGCCGTGCGGATCGGTGATGATGTCGGTGGAGACGATCGGATCCTCGGTGTAGGCCAGGGTCTCGCCGAATTCGCCCTGTGCGGCCTCCTTGAGGAAGGCGTTGACCTCCTCGACAGAGGTCTCTCGGGAGGCGGTGAAGGTGAGGTCGGTGGCGGAACCGGTGATGGTCGGGACGCGCAGTGCGTAGCCGTCGAGCTTGCCCTTGAGCTCCGGCAGAACCAGGGAGACGGCCTTGGCGGCACCCGTGGAGGTGGGCACGATGTTGACGGCGGCGGCGCGGGCACGACGCAGGTCCCGGTGCGGGGCGTCGTGCAGACGCTGGTCACCGGTGTAGGCGTGGATCGTGGTCATCAGGCCACGCACGATGCCGAGCTTGTCGTTGAGGACCTTGGCCATCGGAGCCAGGCAGTTGGTGGTGCAGGATGCGGCGGAGATGACGTTGTGGTTCTCCGGGTCGTAGTCCTGGTGGTTGACTCCGTAGACGAAGGTGGCGTCCTCGTTCTTCGCCGGAGCGGAGATGATGACCTTCCTGGCGCCGGCCTCGATGTGGGCCTTGGCGGCCTCAGCGTCGGTGAAGAAGCCGGTGGACTCGATGACGATGTCCACGTTGTGGGCGGCCCAGTCCAGGTTCTTCGGGTCACGCTCAGCGGAGACCGCGATGGTCTTGCCGTCGTAGGTGATGGAGTCGTCGTCGAACGACACCTCGCCCGGCAGCTTGCCGAGAATGGAGTCGTACTTCAGGAGGGTAGACAGCGTCTTGTTGTCGGTGAGGTCGTTGACGGCGACGATCTCAATTGCCTCGCTGCGCTCCAGGACTGCGCGGTAGAAGTTACGGCCGATACGGCCGAAGCCGTTGATGCCTACGCGGATGGTCACAATTTTCTCCTCGGGTTTGAGTACACGTGTCCGGATGTGACCGCACCGTCCGTCGCATTGACTGTCCTTCACGGCCCATCAATGCACAGTTTAGCGGCACTTACCCGGCTCCGCAGCGATGATTCAGACCCTCGCGGACACCCGGGAATCTCCGATCATGTCCGGACCAACATGAGAACCTCCCGCACTACCCGAAAGTCGTTGTCAGCGGGGGGTTGCTACAGGCGGTGCGGCCCGCGAACCAACGTACGCATCTGAAAGAAATCAGTCCCCCATCCCAGGTCCACCCCCGAATGGAACACGTCGCGGGGCTGCTCCGGGCCTAGGCGCCGTCGAGAAGATCGTCGGTGACCGCCTCATTGGTGTCCGGGATGGACAGCTCCTCGGCCCGCTTGTCCGCCATGGACAGCAGGCGACGGATGCGGCCGGCGACCGCGTCCTTGGTCATCTGCGGGTCAGCGAGGCGCCCCAGCTCCTCCAGCGAGGCCTGCCGGTGCTGGATACGCAGCTGTCCGGCCTCGGAGAGGTGCTCCGGGACGTCATCCCCGAGGATCTGCATGGCCCGTTCCACGCGGGCGGCGGCCGCCACGGCGGCCCGGGCGGAACGCCGCAGGTTGGCGTCATCGAAGTTGGCCAGACGGTTCGCCGTCGAGCGGACCTCGCGGCGCAGCCGCTTGTCCTCCCACTCCAGCCTGATCTGCTGGGCCCCCATCCGGGTGAGCAGCGCCCCGATGGCGTCGCCGTCCCGGATGATGACGCGGTCCGTCCCCCGGGTCTCCCGGGTCTTCGCGGTGATGCCCAGACGGCGGGCCGCCCCGACGAGCGCGAGGGCCGCCTCCTGACAGGGGCAGGTGACCTCCAGCGCCGAGGAACGGCCCGGCTCCGTGAGAGAGCCCTGCGCCAGGAACGCACCCCGCCACGCTGCCTCGTTGTCGGCCACAGTGCCGCTGATCACCTGCGGGGGCAGGCCGACCACGGCGTGTCCGGACCGGGTGATCAGACCGAGACGACGCACGAGGTCCTCGGTGCCCTCGGTGATGCGGAGCAGGTGGCGGGCGCTCTTTGAGGACCCACCGGCGCTGATGCGGTGCTCGTGCACCTCCACGCCGTAGAGCTCGGTGAGTGAGTTCGACAGTCGTCGGGCGACGTCAGCTGAGTCGAATTCGGCCTCCATCACGAGACTGCCGGCGATGACCTGCATCTGGCCCGCGAAGCGCAGGAGTGCCGCCGCCTCCGCGGCGCGCGCCGACTGACGCGGCACCGCCACTCTGGCGAGCTCGTCCTTGACCCTTGCTGTCAATGCCACAGCCTCGACTACCTTTCTCTTGTCCGGCCCCTGATTGTCCGGACCAGTGTAGACAACGCCCGTGACCGGTCTGCGTCTCCCCCGGCAGGTATCAGTGCCGGAAGGTCGTGAACAGCGAGGCGAAGGCGCGGGCGAGCTTGACCGGGTCATGGATGTTCAGGCGCCGCCCGTCGGTGTCGACGGTGCCGAGATCCTCGAAGACGACCTCCGCGCCCAGGACTGCCGCAGCACGGGCGAGGTAGGCCCGTTCAGCGCCGGTGGGGATGGCCTCACTGTCGACGAGCACGCGGTCGATCCGCAGCATCGGGGCGTGCTGGCTGAGCATGTGGATGTGCCGTTCGGAGGAGAACCCCTGGGTCTCCCCCGGCTCGGCGGAGAGGTTGAGCACGACGACCTTGAGCGCCTCCGTCTCGTTGAGGGCATCGACGATGCCGGGCACCAGCAGGTGCGGGATGACCGAGGAGAACCAGGAACCCGGGCCCAGGGTGACCAGGCTGGCGTTGCGGATCGCCTCGACGGCCAGGGGGCTCGGCTCCGGGTGCTCAGGGATGAGGCGGACCCTCCGCACGGTGCCGGGGGTCGTCGCGACGGCGACCTGCCCCCGGACAGGGCGGATGACGCGGGGGTCCTCGTCCAGCCCCGCGACCTCCGCCTCGATCTCGAGGGGCTGGTTGCAGACGGGGAGGACACGGCCGTGGGAGCGGGTGAGTTCACCGATCTTGTCCAGGGCGGCCTGCTCGCTTCCCAGGACGTCGGCGAGGCCGGCGATGAGGAGGTTGCCCACCGCGTGGCCGGCCAGGGCCCCGGTGCCTCCGAAGCGGTGCTGGAGTAGCCGGGTCCACTGATTCGAGTCCGCGTCGTCGCTGGCCAGGGCTGCCAGAGCCATCCGGAGGTCGCCGGGTGGGACGATGTCCATCTCGCGACGGAGACGTCCGGAGGATCCGCCGTCGTCGGCAACCGTGACGACGGCCGTGATCGACTCGGGTTCACTCAGACGCGCGGCGACGAGTGTCTGGAACAGGCCGTGCCCGCCCCCCAGTGAAGTGATGTGCATGTGGTTCTCCTGGGTCGGGTCAGTCGCGGGCGATGTCGCGGTGGAAGACGTTGACGTCCAGATCCGGGATCTCGGACAGCCGGCGGCGCAGCTCCTCCGAGACGGCGACGGAACGGTGGTGTCCGCCGGTGCATCCGACGGCGATGGTGATGAAGTTCTTGCCCTCGTGGCGGTAGCCGGCGAGCATGGAACGGAACATGTCGACAAAGCGGTCGACGAACTCTCCCGCCCCGTCCCGGCTGAGCACGTAGTCGCTCACCGGTGCGTCGGTCCCCCGGTAGCCGCGCAGCTCGGGGATCCAGAAGGGATTGGGCAGGAATCGGACGTCGACCATGAGGTCGGCGTCGCGCGGGGCGCCGTGCTTGAAGCCGAAGGACTCGATGGTCACGTGCTGACGGTTGTGCGCCATCGTGCCGAAGGAGGTCTCGATGGCCCGTCGCAGATCGTGGACGGACAGGTCTGAGGAGTCGATGACGATGTCCGCGAGCTCCTTGATCGGGGTCGTCAGCGCACGCTCCCGGTCGATGCCGGCCTGCAGCGTCTCATCCCCCTGGAGCGGGTGGGTGCGGCGGACGCTGTCGAAGCGGCGGATGAGCACGTCATCGCGGGCGTCCATGAACAGAATGGTGGGCCGCATGCCCCGTTCGGTGAGGTCCCGGAGCACGGGTTGGAGGCTGCCGCCGAAGCTGCGGCTGCGGACGTCGGTGAGGAAGGCGATCTTGCCCACCGGCGGATCCTGCTCCAGCCCCGCCTCCAGGAAGGGGGTGATCAGCTGGTGGGGCAGGTTCTGGACGACGAAGAAGCCCTTGTCCTCGAGCACCTTCGCCGCGGAACTGAGGCCTCCGCCGGACCGGCCGGTGATGAGAACGGGGGGCGTCGGGAAGCGGACGGGCGCATCAGGAGAAGGCGTCATGCGGCCATCCTATCGCGGGACATCCTCGGTGGTGGGGTGCAGGTGAGTGAACACAGCCGCCGCCAGTTTAGGCCCGAATCCCTGCACCTGCGCGATCTCCGCCTCGGTGGCCTCCCGCAGCTTCTTCACCGACCCGAAATGTTTGACCAGCTCCGTCCGGCGGGTGGCACCGAGTCCCGGGATGCCGTCGAGTTCGGACACGCGCATCCGCTTCGAGCGCTGCTGACGGTGGTAGGTGATGGCGAAGCGGTGGGCCTCGTCGCGGATCTGCTGGAGGAGGAACAGACCCTGGGAGTTACGCGGGAGGATGAGCGGGTCCGACTCACCGGGCACCCAGATCTCCTCCAGGCGTTTGGCCAGGCCGATGAGGGTGACATCGACGATGCCGAGCTCGTCGAAGACCTTCTGCGCCGCGTTTACCTGCGGGAGACCGCCATCGACGATGAACAGGTTCGGCGGGTAGGCGAAACGCCGGACGTCGGTGCTCATCTCCTCGACCTGCTCGTCCGAGAAGGTCTGGGCCTCGGTGTCCTCGTCGGGGACGGCGAGACGATCCTGGTGGTGGCGGAGGAAACGGCGGCGGGTGATCTCCGCGATGGACGCGACATCATCGGAGTGTCCCCCACCGGCAGCCTCCTTCACCCGGTAGCGGCGGTAGTCGGACTTGCGCGGCAGGCCGTCCTCGAAGACGACGAGCGAGGCCACGACGTCGGTGCCCTGGATGTGGGAGATGTCGGTGCACTCGATGCGCAGCGGGGCCTGCTCGAGGCCGAGCACGTCCTGGATGTCCTGGAGCGCGGCGGAGCGGGCCGTGAGGTCGCCGACGCGCTTGAGTTTGTGCTGGCGCAGGGCGTCCCTGGCGTTGCGCTCCACGGTCTCCATGAGTGCGCGCTTGTCGCCGCGCTGGGGGATGCGCAGATCGACAGCTGCACCACGCAGCTCCCCGAGCAGCGTCGTGACCTCGTCCGGCTCATCCGGTAGATGTTGCACGAGGATCTCCCGCGGCACCACGACCCCCGGTTTCGGAGGCTGCGAGGCGTACTGGTCGACGCCCCGGCGTTCGATCTGGTCGGCTTCGTCGCGGGCGTCGAGAAGCGCCCGTTCGACGGCGTCGGAGTAGAACTGGATGAGAAAGTCCTGCATGAGCGCACCAAGGGGTTCCTCGGTGCGCTCGACGACCCAGCCACGCTGGCCCCTGATGCGGCCGCCGCGGACGTGGAAGATCTGGACGGCGGCCTCCAGCTCATCCGAGTGGACGGCAATGAGGTCGGCGTCGGTGCCGTCGCCGAGGACGACGGACTGCTGCTCCATGACCTTGTTGATCGCCTCGAGGTCATCGCGCAGCCGGGCCGCGCGCTCGAACTCGAGCTCCTCGGCGGCCTGCTCCATCTCCCGGGTGAGCTGGCGGACGACCCGGTCGGTGTGGCCGTTCATGAAGGAGATGAAACCATCGACGATGTCGCGGTGCTCCTCCGGGGTCACGCGCCCCACGCACGGGGCGGCGCACTTGTCGATGTAGCCCAGCAGGCAGGGTCGGCCGAGGCTCTGGTGGCGGTTGTAGACGCCTTTCGAGCAGGTCCGCACCGGGAAGACGCGGGTGAGCAGGTCGAGGGTCTCACGCACGGCCCAGGCGTGCGAGTAGGGGCCGAAGTAGCGCACCCCCCGGCGGCGGGGACCGCGGTAGAAGAAGGCCCGCGGAATGGTCTCCCCGGTCGACACGGCCAGCAGCGGGTAGGTCTTGTCGTCGCGGTACTTGACGTTGAAGCGCGGATCGAAACGCTTGATCCACGTGTACTCGAGCTGCAGCGCCTCGACCTCTGAGGCCACAACCGTCCACTCGACGCTCGCGGCGGTGAGCACCATCTGGCGCGTGCGCGGATGGAGGGTGGTGATGTCCTGGAAGTAGTTGGCCAGACGCGCCCGCAGGCTGTTCGCCTTGCCGACGTAGATGACGCGCCGGTGCTCATCCCGGAATTTGTAGACGCCCGGCTCCGTGGGAATACTCCCCGGGGCCGGACGCCAGGTGCTCGGATCAGCCATCGGCACTAGTCCTGCGGCATGTACTTGGCCTCGAGCTCACGGAACTCGGACACTGCCTTGACCACGGCCGGGCCGTCGGAGGCCTGCATGGCCCACATGGGCACGTACTCGAACTCGGGCAGCTCCAGACGCGCCATGCGGGAACCCTGCGGGAAGAACAGACCGTAGGCCACTGCCCACGGGTAGAAGCGGGTGCCGACGATGTTGCGGATCTCCACGCCGTCCTCGTTCGCACGCACCCGCGGGCGGGTGAACGCGAGGTACGCGAGTACGGAGAGGATCACGCCGATCATCGGGAAGGCCAGCTTGTCAATGAACGAAATGCCCGCACCGGTGAACTCGATGTCGAGGAAGTAGCCCATGAAGAGGTGCACCGTCATGATGACCGCGATACAGATCCACGCCAGTCGCCGCAGGGACGGCGAACGGACCTCGAACTCCCAGGGCTTCGTCGAGGTCTGCGCGTGCGGGTCGAGGGCGGCGTAGTAGGCGAGCTCCTCGTCGCTCAGCTGATGGCGGGGGTTGTCGGTGTTACTCACGCTCATCAGTCTAACCCCGGTCCCCCGGAAGACCATCCTGACCGCGGAGACGGCGCAGTGTCAGCGCGGCGTCGAGGGCCGCAGTCATGGCCTCCGCGCCCTTGTCCTCGACGGAGTCCGCGAAACCGGCCCGGTCGATGGCCTGCTGCTCGTCGTTGGTGGTGAGCACGCCGTTGCCGATCGGGGTGGACTCGTCCAGCGCAATGCGGGTCAGTCCCTCGGTGACGGAGTCACACACGTAGTCGAAGTGCGGGGTGCCGCCGCGGATGACGCAGCCCAGGGCCACGACCGCATCGTGCGTGCGAGCGAACTCCTGGACGACGACGGGCAGCTCGAGGGCGCCCATGACGTGTGCCTCGGAGAGCTTCTCGACGCCCGCCTCCCGCGCCGCCGCAACCGCGTTGCGGCGCATCTGCTCGCAGATCTCGGTGTTCCAGCGGGCGGTGACGACGGCGACGCTCAGGCCGGCGGCGTCGAGAGCCCCGTCGAGGACGGGGAGACCTTCCTTGCTCACGTCTGTTACTCCTTAATTATCGGGGTGTCCGGCGTCCCAGGCGGCGACGGCGGGCAGGTCATGGCCCATACGGTCCCGCTTGGTGCGCAGGTAGCGGATGTTGTCGGCGTTCGGCTCCACCGGGATGGAGGTCCGGCCGTTGATGTCGACGCCGAAGCCCTCGAGGGCGGCGCACTTGGTGGGGTTGTTGGTGAGCAGCGACACGGCCTCCACACCCAGATCGCGGAGGATCTGTCCCGCGGCGGAGTAGTCGCGTGCGTCGGCGGGCAGACCCTGCTCGAGGTTGGCGTCGACGGTGTCGAGGCCCAGATCCTGGAGTCGGTAGGCCTCCATCTTGGCCATGAGCCCGATGCCGCGCCCCTCGTGGCCGCGCAGGTAGATGATGACGCCGCGACCGGCCTCCTGCACCATGCGCATCGACTCGTGCAGCTGCGGGCCGCAGTCGCAGCGGCGGGACGTGAAGACGTCACCGGTCAGGCACTCGGAGTGGACACGGACGAGGACATCCCCGTCGCCGGAGACGTCGCCGACGGTGAGGGCGACGAACTCGGTCCCGTCGATGCGATGACGGTAGCCGTACATCTGGAAGTCCCCGAACTCGGTCGGCATGCGGGTCTCCACCAGTCGCTCGACCTGCGACTCGGTGCGGCGGCGGTAGTCGATGAGCTGCTCGATGGAGATCATCGCCAGACCGTGCTCGTCGGAGAAGCGGCGCAGCTCCGGGCCGCGGGCCATGTCGGTCGGGTCCTCCTCGGAGACGATCTCGCACAGCACGCCGGCCGGACGCAGACCGGCCAGGACGGCGAGGTCCACGGCGGCCTCGGTGTGGCCGTCACGGGCCAGCACGCCACCTGCGACGGCGCGCAGCGGCACGACGTGGCCGGGACGGGTGAAATCAAGGCGGGTGGTCGTCGGGTCTGCGAGACGCCGGATGGTCTCCGCCCGCGACGTCGCGGAGATGCCGGTGGTGCCGGTCGCGGCATCGACGGTGACGGTGTACGCGGTGTGGCGGGCGTCCTGGTTCTGCGCCACCATCGGCGGCAGATCGAGACGGTCACAGTCGGCGTTGGTCAGGGCCGTGCAGATGTATCCGGAGCTGTAGCGGACCATGAAGGCCACGAGCTCGGGCGTCGCCAGCTCAGCGGCGAAAATGAGGTCGCCCTCGTTCTCACGGTCCTCATCATCCACGACCACGACCGCCTTACCTGCGGCGATGTCGGCTATGGCACGTTCGACCGTGTCAAGGTGCAGGCTGTCGGTCTTCTCCAGGGTTTCGTCACTCACGGGGATCAACCTTAGTCCTCCGCGCGGTGGGACCGGCCGTCGCCCCTGTCACCCAGCATCTTCTCCACGTACTTGGCCAGCACGTCGACCTCGATGTTGACGATGTCCCCGTCGGCGAGCTCGCCGTGGGTGGTCTCCGCGAGGGTCGTCGGGATGAGGGAGACCTCGAACCAGTCCTCCCCCACCGCCGACACTGTCAGGCTCGTGCCGTTCACTGCGATGGAGCCCTTCTCCACGACGTAGCGCGCCAGCCCGGCGTCCAGCGAGAAGCGCAGCACGTCCCAGTTCTCCGAGGACGTGCGGTGCATCAGACGGGAGGTGCCGTCGACGTGCCCCTGCATGATGTGTCCACCCAGGCGGGCTCCGACCGCCAGTGCACGCTCGAGATTGACCTTCGAACCGACCTGCAGTTGGCCGAGGCCGGTCCGGTCGAGAGACTCCTGCATGACGTCGGCGGTGAACTGCGTGTCACTGTGCTCCACGACAGTCAGGCACACGCCGTTGACGGAGATGGAGTCACCGAAGGAGGCGTCGGTGAGCACCCTGCTCGCGCTGATGGTCAGACGCAGGGCGTCCTCCTGTGGCTCCAGCTTGTCGACGCGGCCGATCTCCTCAACCAGTCCTGTGAACAACTGCTTCAGTCCTTTCGGATCATCTCGATGAGCACATCATCGCCCAACTGGACGACGTTGTGGGTGCGGAATCGGAGGGCGTCGTCGATGCTCAGACCGACCGCCTCCGTGAGGACGCTGCGGCCCTGGCCGAGCAGCGCCGGTGCGACATACGCCTGGATGTGGTCGACCACGCCGGCCTCCACGAATCCGGAGGCCAGATGCGCTCCACCCTCGACGAGGACGTCGCGTGCCCCTGTGTCCCACAACCGCCAGAGGGCCTCAGGAATGCCCCGGTACTGCTCGAAGCCGAGGTGGTGCAGGTTGGCGGCGTGCCCGGTGAGGGAACGGCCGCCGACCACCACGCGCCGCGGCTGGAGCGGCAGTTCACGGTCCTCGTCGCGGGCGGTGAGGGAGGGGTTGTCGGCGATGGCGGTGCCGGTGCCGATGATGATCGCGTCGCGCAGTGACCGGTCCCGGTGAACGTGTCGACGTGCCTCCGACCCCGTGATCCACTGACTCGACCCGTCCAGCGCAGCGGTGAAACCGTCGAGGGTCTGGGCGAATTTGAGGGTCACCGAGGGGCGGTTGTGGCGTACCGCGGTCAACCACGGCCGGAGTGCCGCGACCTCCCGGTCGAGGCATTCAGCGTTGACACCTTTCTCCCGCAGGAAGGCCGCGCCACCGGTGGCCGCCGGGTCGGGGTCCGGCTGACAGTAGTAGACGGTGTCGATGCCGGCGTCGAGAAGCGCCTGTGAACAGGGCCCGGTGCGGCCGGTGTGGTTGCAGGGCTCGAGGGTGACGACGGCGGTGCCTCCCTCCGCCCGCTCCCCCGCCTCCCGCAGAGCCATGATCTCCGCGTGGGGTCCGCCTGCGGGCTGCGTGCGGCCGGCGCCCACGAGGACACCGTTGCGGTCGAGGATCGCGGCCCCCACCGGTGGGTTGGGGCTGGTGTGGCCGCGCGCCTCCTCGCCCTGCGCGATCGCGGCGGTCAGGGCCTTGCCGATGTTCTCCATTTAGACGGTGGCCAGGCGACGCAGGTTGTCCACGGCCGCCGCCGGGTCCTCCTTGCCGTACACCGCGGAGCCGGCGACGAAGGCGTCGCAACCGGCCTCGGCAGCCTGCTCGATGGTTTTCTCGGAGATGCCGCCGTCAATCTCGATGAGGGTGGTCAGCCTGTTGTTGTCGATCGCCTCGCGCAGCGTGCGCACCTTCTCCAGCTGGTCCGGCATGAAGGACTGGCCGCCGAAGCCCGGCTCCACGGACATGACCAGCACCAGGTCGAAGAAACGCAGATCCGCCAGGTAGGGCTCGATCGGGGTGCCCGGCTTGAGTGAGAAACCCGCCCGCACCCCCCTGGAGCGGATGTGCTTGGCCAGGGCCACATGATCGTCGGTGGCCTCGACGTGGAAAATGACGCAGTCCGCGCCGGCGTCGATGTACTGGTCGACCCACTCCTCCGGGTTCTCGATCATGAGGTGCACGTCGAGGACCTGGTCGGTGACCTGGTCGACGGTCTTCGTGATGTCCGGACCGAAGGACAGGTTCGGGACGAAATGACCGTCCATGATGTCGACGTGGATCCAGTCCGCGTTGCTGACTGCGCGGACCTCCTCGCCGAGCTTCGAGAAGTCAGCCGCGAGAATGCTGGGAGCGATGATCGGAGATGCCATGGCCACGAGTGTACGCGGGGCCTGGTGAGGGGTGGAAACGGTGCTAGTCCTCCGGTCGGGTGGCCCTGCGGATGCGCTCCCGGCGACGGCGCACCAGCGCCAGGACGGCCGCGACGATCGCACCGACGACCACCAGCCATGGGAGCAGTCCCGTGGGCCATGATCAGGATCGACTGCAGGGAGGCGAGGAACATCTCCCACACCTCCTGGAGGACGTTCGGCGGTAACCGTCGTCGTCGACGGTGAACATGACGGCGAGCCAGTCGAGCTGCGCCGTGAGAGAGCCCGGAGCAGGTCCTCGACCGATTTCGCACCGGCCATGAGCTCGGTGAGTCGCTCGATGGACGTCTGCAGCGCCTGCCTGCGGGCCTCGCGGTCGGTCTTCTGCTGGCCGATGTCCGTCGACACCGTCGACCGGGCGACGACCTCCCCGTACTCCCCGTGGGAGTCCACCACGGCCTGGTAGCCGGGATCCGGGCAGCGACTACAGGTTCGTCGGTTCTCACGGTCGCGGA
>CAJDUQ010000012.1_pt1 | contig 50642 bp, 45 predicted proteins | sample 7390901 | NCBI WGS metagenome assembly CAJDUQ01 (sample SAMEA7055691, study PRJEB34461) | soil metagenome | biome: terrestrial ecosystem; feature: Peninsula; material: soil | place: Antarctica | collected 2016 | reverse complement strand
GAAGTCCTTGACCATGGCGGAGGTGGTCTCGTCGTAGCCTGCGGAGCAGACGATCTCGTAGGTGGTGAGGATCAGCGGGTAGGAACCCTCGGCGTCAGAGGCGAAGAGAGCCTCGGTGTCGACGACCATGTCGTGCCCCTCGGAGGCGAACTCCAGGTTGTCCAGGGCGACACCCACGGACTCGGTGTTCAGCTCGACCGGACCGTTGCCGAAGTCGAGGTTGGCGACGCCCAGGCCCTGCTGGGTGGCAAAACCGGACTCGACGTAGGTGATGCCGCCGTCGATGGCGGTGACCTGGGAGGCGACACCGTTGGAGCCGTTGGCACCCTCGCCGACGGTGGCCGGGAAGACCTGTCCCTCAGTCTCCCAGATGTCGGTGGCGGCACCGAGGAACTTCTGGAAGTTGTCGGTGGTGCCGGACTCGTCGGAGCGGTAGACGACGGAAATGTCAGTGTCCGGGAGGTCGACGCCTTCGTTCTGAGCGGCGATCTCAGCGTCATCCCACTTCGTGATCTCACCCTTGAAGATCTTGGCGACGGTGTCGACGTGCAGGTTCAGGCCGTCGACGCCCTCGAGGTTGTACGCGACGGCAACCGGGCCGATGACGAACGGCAGGTGCCAGGCATCGTTACCGCCGCAGCGCTCGGCAGCGCCCTCGACCTGGTCTTCCTTCAGCGGGGAATCAGAACCAGCGAAGGAGACCTGACCACCGACGAAGTTGGTGCGGCCGGAACCGGAACCGGAGGCGGTGTAGGCCAGGGAGGCACCGGAGACGGTCTCGCTGTACTTCTGGCCGAAGTAGTCCATGGCGTTCTGCTGGGAGGATGCGCCCTCACCGACGAGCTGCCCGGTGGTGCCGGACAGACCCTCAGCGGAACCAGCGGCAGTGGTGCCCTCAGCGTCGGTGGTGGCGGTGGAGTCGGTGCCGTTGTCGGAGTCGCCGCAGGCGACCAGAGCGGCGGAGCCGACGGCGACGACGCCGAAGATGGCAGCAGAGCGCTTGAAGTTACGGATCACGGGAAAGCCTTTCCGGTGCAGATCAGTCAGTGTGGTGGTCCGAGCAACGCGTGAAACCAGTCAAGTGCGTCACCCCGCCAGTCACAGCGTTGCCACACTGCACACGGGCGGATTGTTGCTCACGTCAACTTAAGATAGGGGCCGGACGTTAACCGCAAAGGCCTGGTTTCGTGAACAGATAGTTAACAGTTGAAAAGCACTGAAAGAACTTTCACCACGCGACCAGACCTTTTGTTAGCAGAATCACTGTCTGCCGGACGGGCGACCCGCATCACAATCAATACTCAGCGGTTTTCGAGATACCGTCAGAATGGCTCCGCGACCCTGCGACCTCCCTCCCCTATTTCCCGGTTCGGCTCCAGACCGCGTGCTCCTCCGCGATATGGAAGCCGAGCGCCTCGTAGACCTTCACGGCCGGCTCGTTGTCGGCCTCCACGTAGAGGATCACGCGCTCCGCGCCCTTGTCGACCATGTGCTGCAGCCCCAGGCGGAGCAGCGGGTCGCCCAGTCCCCGCCCCCGGAACGCCGATGCCAGACCCACGACATAGACCTCTCCGAAGGCAGGCGTCTCCTCGGCGTGCCACTTCGTCCAGTGGAATCCCGCCAGCCGCGGCTCCTCCACGTCCCAGAGGAAGAGCACGTCCTCCTCGGAGAACCACTCCGTCTCCTGCGCCCGGGACAGACGCTCCCGGTCCCAGCCGCCCTGCTCCGGATGCCAGGAGAATGCCTCGTTGTTGGCGGCCAACCAGGCCTCCTCCACCGCGTCGCGCCCGTGACGTCGCACGGACGCCACCAGATTGAGCGCCTCGACGTCGGCACGCGGCTCGAAGCGGGCGACGGCCTGCAGCTGCTCCCCCTCCACCGCCATGACCAGCAGACGGCGGGTCATCTCCCGGCCCTGTCCCCGGGCCAGGGCCCGGGCGGCCGGCAGATTGCCGTGGGCCCAGACGTCGGCACCGTCGAGGGCCGCGAGGAGGGAGGTGCCGACCCCTCGGCGGCGATGAGCGGGGGCGACGACGAGCTCACACGAGGCGCTGTCGCAGGCGGCGAGTCCCAGTACCTGATCACCGTCGACCGCCAGAAGGTGGCGGTGCCCGGCGCGGGCGTCGGACAGCCCGAGGAGGAACTGCTCGGAGAAGGCGTCGGTGCCGTCAGCCCGCGAGGCCTCGGCGAGCACGGTACGCACGGCCGCGAGGCGGTCGGGGGAGGTGGGCAGGTCACAGGACTCGATCTTCATACCTCCCAGCGTAACGCTGGTACATATATAGAGGTGTACGTTCCTCGTCTCCTGGTCATCGCCGTCACCACGGTCGCAGTGCTGCTGGGCGCCGGCTGGCTGGTCGACAGCATCGCCGCCGTCCACTTCGAGCGCACCATCTCGCAGAAGGTCGAGGAGGCTGCACGCCTCGACGTCAGCCCGCGGGTCAACGCCGCCGGTTTCCCCTTCCTCACGGCGCTGGTCACCGGCAAAATGCATTCGGTCGACGTGCACGCGCTCGATGTAGATGTGGCGACACTGGGCATGGTCAACGCCACGACCCGCATCAGCAAGGTCGACGTCACCCCGGAGCAGGTCCTCAGCGGTGACCTCACCGGTTCCACCGCCCGTACCTTCACCCGCACCATCCGGCTCGACGGGGTGGCACTCGGACGCCTGATCGACATGACCGACCTGGACATCTCCAATCCCTACGACATCTCCCCCGGTGGGGGTACCGCCGCCGAGGCGCAGCTCACGGGCACCCCCTTCCACATGCGGGAACCCGCCACGGTGGTGGTCGATCTCCGGCTGGTCGGCAACGAGTTCCGCATGACGCCCCGCGAGCTTGTCGACGCCCCCGCCGATCAGACCCCCGCCGAGGCACAGGAGATCCGCGACGCCTTCACCCTGACGCTGGACACCCGGCAGCTGCCCCTCGCCGGCCGTGCCAGCACCGTCAACATGTCCGGCGGCTCCATCTTCTTCGAGGCCCAGCGCTTCAACATACCGGTCCGGATGTCGGCGCTGTCCCCTGTCGAGGTGGCCACACCAGAGAACTAGTGGACGCGGAACGCGTCCCGGATCATCTGGCGCCATGTGCGTGAGGTCACCGGATAGGCCTGCCGCGGTGCGAACACCTCGAGCGCGTCACGACGACTACCCAGCTCCGCCCGCGCGAACTCCCCCTCGTACTCCCCGTCCGCCTGGAAGCGTTGCGGCGCGGGACACTGGAGGGTGACGTCGGCGGCATCATCGAACTGCACGGTCCGCCCGCGGATCCAGTCCTCACAGAAGGTGCGGTGCCCGAATCCGACGAGGTGCAGCATGCTCGCCACGCCCCGCACCCCCTGCAGACCTGTGAGGCCGAACAGTCCCAGCCCCTGGTCGAAGGAGTTGCGCGGGTTGGTCACCACGGGCAGCGGGCCGAGGAAAGTCCACGGGTTGGTGTTGGAGGCCACGAACAGCGGCACTTCGTGGAGTTCCAGGGTGCGTCCGTCGTCGGCACGCGCGTGGACGTCGATACGTGGGGGATGCCGCTGCGCACGAATCCACACGAGCAGGCTGACGGCGAGGTAACGCAGCGGGGTGGCGGCGAAGCCGAGGGTGCGGGCGTCGTCGACACGCGCGACGACGTCGGCGTCTATCCCGAAGCCGGCGTTGACCACGAACCAGCGGTCATTCCACGTGCCCAGGCAGATGGTGCGGCGCAGATCGTTGCGGATGAGTCCGGCGAGCATCCGCGTCGCATCCACCGGACCCGGCGGGAATCCGAGGGCCCGGGCGAAGACGTTCGCCGAACCTGTCGGGATGACCGCCAGGACCGGCAGTTCCCGCGGATCCGGCTGCGTGTCCCCCACCTTCCCGAGGAGACCGTTGACGGCCTCGTTGACGGTGCCGTCCCCGCCGACGACGAGCACCACGTCCCAGTCGCGCCTGGTCAGACCGCGGCAGATCTCCTCCGCGTGGCCGGGATGATGGGTGAAGCGTCCCGTGAGACACAGCCCCTCAACAGCGCGCAGCAGTGGGATGATCCGGCGGAAGAGATGGGCGCTCTGGCTGGTCGAGTGGGGGTTGGCGATCATGAGGACGCGCATGATGAGTCAGCCTAGCCCGCCGGATACTAGGCTGTAGCGCATGACTGACCAGCCGAAGAACACCCCGTCCGACACCCCCGGCGACGCCGCGGCCGCAGCAGGCTCCGCAGGTGCCCACCCCGAGCAGCAGGGCCTCAGCGGCAGTGACGCCGTGAACCTGGCTGCCGAGCAGTCGAAGAACACCGCGCACCGCAACATCCCGCCGCTGAACCTCGGCGAATTGCCGATCCCCGATGACACCGCCAACCTCCGGCACGGCCCCAACATCCACGACGGCCTGCTGGCGCTGCTGCCGCTCGTGGGTGTGTGGCGCGGCGAGGGTCAGGCCGACATGCCGGGCGTGGGCCAGTTCGCCTTCGGCCAGCAGATCATCTTCGCCCATGACGGTGAGAACTACCTCACCTACGAGTCCCGCATCTGGAAGATCGACTCCGAGGGCAACCCGGTCGGTCCCGACCACCGCGAGTCCGGCTTCTGGCGCATCTCCCTGCAGGACGAGATCGAGTTCGTGTGCACCCATTCCACGGGTGTCGCCGAGATCTTCTACGGCGAGCCTGTCAACGAGCGCGCCTGGCAGGTCGAGACCGCCTCCACGATGGTCACCTCGAGCTGCCCCTCCACTCTCGGCGCCGGTAAGCGCCTCTACGGCCTCCTGCCGAACAATGATCTCGGATGGGTCGACGAGCGCCTCATCGACGGCGAAATGCACCCGCGTATGTCCGCGCAGCTCAAGCGCATCGCCGGCTAGCAGCCGCCCCCTACTCGGCGCCCAGCGCCGCGTCGATGAGCTCCCGCACCTCGTCCTCATTGGCAGGTGCCGGGAGCTTTCTGCCGTCCAGCTCCGTCACCCGGGCGGCGCCCCGGACGGAGGAGATGAGCCAGACGGAGTCGGCGTCGAGAAGACTCTGGACCGTCATGTCCTTCTCCTTGCAGCGCCAGCCCAGTTCCTCGGCGTATTCGAAGAGGGCGGCCTGCGTGGTGCCCGGGAGGATGTCGCCGCCGGGAGTCGGGGTGCGCAGCTTACGGCCCGGACGCACCGTGATGACCGTGGACGTCACCCCCTCGAGTACGCGGCCGGTCGCCGGGTCGACGTAGATGACGTCGTCGAGCCCCTGGGAACAGGCGTAGCGCAGGGCCGCCATATTGGCGGCGTAGTTGAGGGTCTTCGCTCCGACAGTCAACCACGGGGCCGGCTCCGGGGTACCGCCCTCGGTGGCCTCCTCAACACCGGGCAGGGAGGTGTCGATCGTGAAGCCGCGGGGGCTCGTCATCACCTTGACGCCCTTCCTCCGTTGCCGGAGCGTCGTCTCCCCCACCGGGGTGACGGTCAGCCAGGCGCTGGGGTGACCGGTGGATTCGCGACCGCGGGTGTAGGTCCAGACGCACTTCGCGTCCTCCCCGGTGTTCTTCACCCACTCCTCCACCGCCTGTCGGGTGGCGTCGATCCAGTCCGCCGCGGAGGGTTCCGGCAGGTCCAGGAGACGCGCCGAGGACTGGAAGCGGTCCAGGTGACGCTGCAGGTTGGCGGGATGCCCGTCGCGGATGAGGAGGGTCTCGAAGACACCGTCACCGCGGGTGACAGCGGCATCATCCCAATAGACGTGCGGCAACGCCGCATTGTGCCGGCGGATGGAACCGCCGTAGGGCTCGACGATGTAGATCAGAGGCGAGGAGGAGTCCATATCCTTGCATTATGCCCCGTAACGCGGACTACCATCGGGCATGTGACATCTACTACGTATCGTTCCCCTCTGCTCGACCTTCCCGGTGCAGCCCCGCTGCAGGACACCGACGCACTCATCGACGCCACCGGTGTCGCCTGGCATTACGGCGATCCGCTGGGGGAACAACGTCGCTCGCACTCCGGGGCGGTGGTCGTCGATCGCTCGCATCGCCGTGTCGTGCAGGTGACGGGGCCGGACACCGAGGAGTTCCTCAACAACCTCCTTTCGCAGAAGTTCCTGGACACCGCTGAGGGTTTCGGGGCGAGCACCCTCGACCTGGACATTCAGGGTCGCATCCTCCACCATGCCGATGTCGTCCGCACCGCCGAGGGCGTGCTCCTGGATGTCCCCGCCGCCCAGTTCGACTCCTTCCTGTCCTACCTGCAGAAGATGATCTTCTGGTCGCAGGTGGAGGTCGAGGAGGCGGAGCTGGCGGTACTCACCCTGCTGGGTGAGTCAGGCGATGTGACGCTGCCGGCCTCGGTGGTGGCGTCCCGCACCGTGAATTGGTCAGCTGTTGAACGCCGTGACCTCCTGGTTCCCCGCTCTGAGCTCAAGTCCACGGTGACGGAAATCAGAGCGGCGGGCGTTGCACCGGCCGGCCTCATGGCCTTCACCGCCGAGCGCGTGCGCGCCCTGGAGCCGGAACGGGCCGCCGATCTGGACGACAAGTCCATCCCCCACGAGGTGCCCGCCTTCATCGGACGCGGCGACCGCGCCGGCGCGGTCCACCTGGAGAAGGGCTGCTATCGTGGGCAGGAGACAGTCGCCCGCGTGGAAAATCTCGGCCGCTCGCCACGAGTCCTGGTCATGCTCCAGCTCGACGGCTCGGCGCCGGAGCTTCCGACCCCGGGTTCCGACATTGTCGGCCCAGTCGGAGGCCGCTCCCTCGGACGCATCGGCACCATTGTCGACGACTGTGATTTCGGGCCGATCGCCCTGGCCCTGATCAAACGCAGCGCGCTGAAGGGCCAGGAACTCTGCGTCGGGGACGTCTCCGTCATGGTGGATCCTGCGTCGCTGCCGGAGGAGCAGGGCGAACAGGCCGGACGGGCGGCGGTCAATCGTCTGCGTGGTAGGTGAACGACCACTTCGCCGGATTAACAGGCCCACCCCCAACCACCCCCGGATTCGTCACAGTGATCTTGCGTTTTTCCCTGTTTAGGGCCCATTTCCCGTGCTCAACCGCCCGGTGAGGCATTTTTCGGCCATACGCGCTATCGTGTTCTTCAGGAATACACACATACGTAAAGCCGATGGGGCATCCGAATTCCCTGGATAGCCCTCAATACCTCAAGGGGGTCAGGCCATGGGACGCGGTCGCGCAAAGGCAAAGCAGACCAAGGTTGCACGCCAGCTCAAGTACAACACGCCCGAAATGGATCTGGACTCGCTCCAGCGCGAACTTGCTTCGCAGAGTCCTCGCCGTTCCTACGATGACACTGGAGTAGACGACTACGACGATCAGTACGCCGAATACGCAGACTGGTCTGATGAGGATGAGGACCCGCAGAGCGCGTCCTACTTCGGCCGCTAGTCCTGACGGCCGGGCGGTATTGCACCGCCCCTCATGAACACGAACGGCGCGGCATCTCCCCTCCACGGGGCAGGTGCCGCGCCGTTTGTGCTGCTCAGCCGGATCAGTAGCCGGGGTGCTCACCGTTGAGCAGGGCACGCTTATCGTCACCCTCGGTTGCGGAGCGGACGGTGCCGAGCTCCCAGGCGTCAATGTGACGGGCGGTGAGCATGGCGAGTGCACGGTCGCGGTCCTCCGGGGACACGATGGCCACCATACCGACACCCATGTTGAACGTCTTCTCCATCTCCTCGCGCGGCACCTTACCCAGGTCGGCGATGGTGCGGAAGATCTGACCCGGAGTCCAGGTCGCGCGGTTCATCTCGGCGACGAGCCCCTCGGGGATGATGCGCTCCATGTTGCCTGCCAGACCACCGCCGGTGACGTGGCAGAAGGTGCGGACGTTGCACTCGGCGGCCAGAGCCAGGCAGTCCTTGGCGTAGATGCGGGTCGGCTCGAGCAGCTCCTCACCGAGGGTGCGTCCGAGTTCCTCCATGTGGCCGTCGAGCGGCAGTCCGGCCTTCTCCAGAAGGACGTGGCGGGCCAGCGAGTAACCGTTGGAGTGCAGGCCGGAGGAGGCCATGCCGATGATGACGTCACCGGAACGGACCAGATGGGGGCCGAGCAGCTCATCTGCCTCGACAACGCCGACCGCGGTGGCGGAGACGTCGTAGTGGCCGGGCTCCATCACGCCGGGGTGCTCGGCGGTCTCGCCGCCGAGGAGGGCACAGCCGGCCTGGACGCAGCCCTCGGCGATACCGGAGACGATCTGCGCGACATGCTCAGGGACGACCTTGCCGACGGCGATGTAGTCCTGCAGGAACAGCGGCTCGGCACCGCAGACGACGAGGTCGTCGACACACATGGCGACGAGGTCGATGCCGATGGTGTCGTGCTTGTCCATGGCCTGGGCGACGGCGAGCTTGGTGCCCACGCCATCGGAGCCGGCGGCCAGGAGCGGCTCCTTGTACTTGCCGAGCGCGAAGAGCCCGGCGAAGCCGCCGAGTCCGCCGCGGACCTCCGGCCGGGTGGCACGCTTGGCCAGCGGGGCGAAGAGCTCGACGGCACGGTCGCCGGCTTCAATGTCGACTCCGGCGGCGGCGTAGGAGGCACCCTGGTTGTCGGTCATGGGTTCTTCACGTCTCTTTCTGTGTAAGGAGTTCTAGAGGTCCTGCATCTTGGCGACGAGTTCCGCGTTGGCGTTGCCCGTGGGCAGGCCGAGCGGGTACTTGCCGTCGAAGCAGGCGACGCAGAGCTGGTCACGGGACTGCTCCGTGGCCTCGACCATTTCGTCGATGGTGACGAAGCCGAGGGAGTCCGCGCCGATGGCGCTGCGGATCGACTCTGTCAGCGCGGCGGTGCCGTTGGGGCTGTCGCCGGCGATCGCGTTGGCGATCAGCTCACCGGGGCTGGCGAAGTCGATGCCGTAGAAACACGGCCACTTCACCGGCGGGGAGGCGATCCGGACGTGGACCTCCGCCGCACCGGCCTCGCGCAGCATGCGGATCAGTGCGCGCTGGGTGTTGCCGCGGACGATCGAATCATCGACCACTATGAGGCGCTTACCTGCGATGACCTGCTTGAGCGGGTTGAGCTTCAGTCGGATACCCAGCTGACGCAGAGTCTGCGAGGGCTGGATGAAGGTGCGCCCGACGTAGGCGTTCTTCACCAGGCCCTGCCCGAAGGAGATACCCGACTCGCGGGCGTAACCGACGGCGGCCGGGGTGCCGGAATCCGGCACCGGGATGACCAGGTCCCCTTCTGCGGGGTGCTCGCGGGCCAGACGGCGGCCGATCTCAATGCGCGTCGCGTTGACCGAACGGTTGCGGATCACGGTGTCGGGGCGTGCCAGGTAGACATACTCGAAGATGCAGCCCTTGTGCTGTGTCTCCGCGAAACGCTCGGTGCGCACGCCGGCGGCGTCGATGGCGACGAGCTCACCGGGCTCGATCTCGCGGACGAAGGCTGCGCCGACAATGTCGAGGGCACAGGTCTCGGACGCGACAACCCAGCCGCGCTCGAGGCGGCCCAGGACCAGGGGACGCACACCATGCGGGTCACGGGCGGCGTAGAGGGTCTTACCGTCGGTGAAGGTCAGACAGTAGGCGCCCTTGACACGCGGGAGGAGCTCACGCGCGGACTCGAAGACGGTCTTTCCGTCGCGGACGGAGTCGGCCAGCAGGGCCGTGATGACGGCGGTGTCGGAGCAGGCTGCGTCATCATCGCCGGCGAACTCGCCGAGACCGCGCTCGACGGCCTCCTGGCGCAGCTCAACGGAGTTGACCAGATTGCCGTTGTGCCCGAGGGCGACGTCGGTGCCGTCGGGGGAGGTGCGGAACATCGGCTGGACGTTCTCCCACTTCTTGCCACCGGCGGTGGAGTAGCGGGTGTGACCGAGGGCGATGTCACCGTGCAGGGAGCTGAGGATCGACTCATCGAACACCTGGGACACGAGGCCCATGTCCTTGAACACGACGATCCTCTCGCCGTCGCCTACGGCGATGCCCGCGGCCTCCTGGCCGCGGTGCTGCAGGGCGAAGAGCCCGAAGTAGGTCAGCTTGGCGACTTCCTCACCTGGCGCCCACACACCGAAGACACCGCACTCCTCGCGGGGCTCGGTCTCGCCGCGGTCATCGAGCGGGGCGAGAGGGGCGGAATCGGTCCGGGAACGGTCCTTAATTACCACGGCCCCCACTCTAGTCCGTCACAGCGTCACAGACTAATGACCGGCAGAAGCTCCCCCACCTCAGAGACGCGCTGCCCGGAGGCGTCGACGAGTCCGCGGGCGAGAGCGTCGTCGATGAGCAGCACACCGGTGGCCAGCTGGAGCCACGTGAGCGGATCGGTCTCGAAGACGTTGGGCGGGGTGCCGCGTGTGTGCGCCGGGCCGGCGATGCACTGCACGGCCACGAACGGCGGGACACGGACCTCCACGGTCTTCCCCGGCGCGTTCTCCGCCAGGGCGCGGGCGGTGCGTCGGACGGCATCGGCGAGGACAGCACGCGGGGGTTTATCGGCACCCCCGGGATCGCGGACCCACTCCAGAACTTCGCAAGGCAGCATGGATCGAGTCTAGTAAGGTAACCCGAAACCCCCGCAAGTTCGCCCAGAGAAAGCTTGTCCGCATGCCGAACAACCACAAGTCCCCCAAAGTCACCCTCCGATTCCTCGCCGCGCCGACCGATGTACTCATGGCCGGCAACCAGGGTGTCAGTGGTGGACGGGTCCTGGAGTGGATCGACAAGGCCGCCTACGCCTGTGCCGTCCAGTGGTCCGGTACCTACTGTGTCACCGCCTACGTCGGCCACATCCACTTCAACCGCCCCATCCCGTCCGGGCACATGGTCGAGGTCCGCTCCCGCATCGCGATGACCGGTCGCTCCTCCATGCACATCGTCAACGAGGTGTTCTCCGCCGACCCGCGCGAGGGCGTGTTCACCCGCGCCTGCGACTGCCTGGTCATCTTCGTGGCCAAGGACACCGCCACGGGCAAATCCCAGGCCGTGCCGGAGTTCGTCCCGGAGAATGACGAGGAGCGCCGCGTCCTCGACGCCGCCCTGTCCCGCATCGACCTGCGCAAGGCCATCGAGGCAGAGATGGCCGAGCAGACCTACGACGGCCCCTCCGAGGCTCCCCGCCTCATCCACCGCTTCCTGGCCAAGCCGACCGACATCAACTGGGGAGGCAAGGTCCACGGTGGCACCGCCATGGAGTGGATCGACGAGGCCGGCGCCGCCTGCACCATGGAGTGGTCCGGTAAGCACACCGTCGCGGTCTACGCCGGCGGCATCCGTTTCTACCGCCCGATCGCCATCGGTGACCTCATCGAGGTCGACGCCCGCATGATGCGCACCGACTCGCGTTCCATGCAGATGTCCGTGCACGTGCGTTCCGGTAACCCGCGCGGGGGCCGCGAGCACCTGCAGACAGCCATCCACGCCACCGTGACCTACCTGGCGGTGGACACCGACGGCAACGCCCTCCCCGCCCGGCAGTTCATCCCCCGCACCACCGAGGACGTCCGCCTCTCCGAGCACGCACAGACGCTGCGTGACCTGCGCGCCGAGTACGCCCCAATGCCGTTCACCTCCCAGTCGACGCCGGCACACGTCGGATAGGAGGGACAGCAGTCGCGTGGGACCGACCTAGAGGAGGTGCTGCGCGAGCATGCCGACGGCCACCACCATCATGGCGCCGCCGGCCACGCCGGTGAGGATGCGCGACGCCCGCTCCGAGCCCGTCAGCACCCTCCCGACAAACATGCCGAGGAGCGCGTAGACGACCGTCGCCGAGACGATGAACACCAGTCCGAGGAGGAACATCTGCGCGGCGACCGGCCATTCTCCTGCCGAGACGAACTGTGGCAGCAGCGCAATGAAGAGCATCAGCCCCTTGGGGTTGAGGCCGCTGACCGCAGCCCCGGCCAGGATGGTGTGCGTGCGCTCCCCCACCTCCCGGCGCGTCAACGTCGCCACTCCCCCACCGGACGGCTCCTCCGGTGTCGCGGGGGCACTCGCCTCGATCTCGACGGTGACCGGGCCCGCCAGGGACGCCCGCAGCATCTGCCAGCCGATACGCAGGAGTACGAGGACACCCGCGACGGTGACCAGCGTGAGCAGTGCGGGGTGGCGGGCGACCAGGGCGCCCAGACCGCCGGCCACCACCACGGTCAGCCCGAGGTAGCCGAGGCCGATGCCGAGGAGGGGCGGGATCAGGGGGCGGCGCCGGAGAGCGTGGCCCAGCACGAACGCCCAGTCAGGGCCCGGGGTGACGATCAGCAGGAGGCTGACCGCGAAGAAGCTCAGGAGGTCCGTGATGTCCATGTCCGGTATCGTGCCCGCACCCCGGCGCCCCCGACACTCCTGCTCTTTTCTTTCACTGAGGAAGACCAGGGCAGGGCGTGTGACAGAATCCTGCACATGGACCACATTGACCGCACGATTCTGTCACTCATCCAGAACAATGCGCGGATTACCGCCGCGGAGCTGGCGCATCATACGGGGGCGTCGTCAAGCACCTGCCTCCGCAGACTGCGGGCACTGGAGAACGAGGGCGTGATCACGGGCTTCTGCACCCGCCTCGATCCGGCAGCGGTGGGCTACAGCACGCAGGTCATCGCGTTCATCACACTGGAGCGGGAGGACCGCGCCACCGTCGCCGCGCTGGAGGACGGACTGGCCGCCCTCCCCCAGGTACTGTCCGCGGAGCGGCTCTTCGGCGACCCGGACTTCCTGGTGCGCGTCATCGCCCGCGACCTGGCCGACTACCAGCACATCCGCGACGAACACCTCAGCGAGCTGCCGGGGGTGGCGCGGATCACGTCGACACTGGTGATGCGGGAGATTGTCAAGGACGGGCCGATTCCGCTCCCCGAAGAGGGAGCCCGACCCGCATAACAGGACACCGGAACGGACCGGTGTCCTGAGTGGGAGAGCTGCTGAGGGCATTTCTCTGAACTTCTCATCGCCACAAACGTGGGTGAAAAACACTAAAGTGGCTGATAACGCCACTATTGCTCAGATTTTATCCATTGTCCGTCGGGCTTTTCCCGCCTTGTTCATGATCTGAGGGTTCATCGTGCGCGTCGTCATCACCGGAGGTGCCGGATTCCTGGGAGGTCACCTCACCGACCTCATTCTCAGCCTGGGCCATGAGGTGGTGGCCCTCGACGACCTGAGCACCGGCTCCCGGCATAACACCGACCACCACCTCGACAACTCAGCCTTCTCCCTGCAGCATGCCGACGTCCAGAAGCCGCTCGAGGTCGAGGGACCCGTGGACATCGTGTTCCATCTGGCCTCCCCCGCCTCCCCGCGGGTCTACTCCGCAGAACGGGTGAGTTGCCTGCTCACCAATGCGTTCGGCGTACACCACGCCGCCCTCCTGGCGCAGGAGAAGGGGGCGCGGATCGTGCAGGCCTCGACAAGCGAGGTCTACGGTGACCCCCTCCACCACCCACAGGTGGAGACCGACTGGGGCAACGTCAACCCCGTCGGCGAGCGCAGCTGCTATGACGAAGGGAAGCGTTTCGGCGAGGCCCTGCTCACGTCCATGCGCCTGGAGCGCGGACTCAACTCCGGCATCGTCCGTATCTTCAACACCTACGGACCCCGCATGCACCCGCATGACGGTCGTGTCATCTCCGGTTTCATCCGCCAGGCACTCGCGGGCGAGCCGCTGACCGTCTTCGGGGACGGAACCCAGACCCGCAGCTTCTGCTACGTCAGCGACCTCGTGCGAGGCCTGTGGCTCATGGGACAGTCCGACCATCCGGGCCCGATCAACCTGGGCAACCCCGTCGAGCACACCATCCTCGACATGGCGCACTACATCCGCTCGCTGACCGGCTCGGACTCCCCCATCGTCCACGAAACCCTGCCCGCCGATGACCCGACCCGTCGGCGCCCGGACATCACCCGGGCGAAGCAGGTGCTCGACTGGGAGCCCGTGGTGGGCCTCAGGGAAGGACTGCTGGAGGTCATCAACTGGCAACAGGAGTTTCTGCACCTGGACCCCCGGACATGAGCAGACGCCGCATCCTGCCCGACGCATCTCCGGAACCCCCGCTCGGCCAGCAGATCCGGGAACTGAGCGGGGGCTGGGTGTCCGGTATCGACGCCAGCGGCCCGCTCCTGGCGCACCAACCCGAACGGATCGTGCAGAATGCGGACCCGGACCTGTTCGTCCCCGCGCTGAGCCGCCGTGCACAGTGGGCCCTGAATCTGCTGACGCTGCTGTGGGTACTGGCTGTCATCTTCTTCGGGGTCTGGTGGTTCCTGCCCGAACACGTCGGCACACCTCTCGGCCTCATCCTCAACTCCGTCGTCGTGGGATTCCTGCTGCTGCTGCCCGCCGCCTTCGTCTCTCGGCTCCGACACATCCGCCGCATCAACCCGGAGGTACCCCTGCCGGACCTGCGGGTCGCGATGATCACCACCCGAGCCCCCAGTGAACCCTTCTCCGAGGTCCGCCCCACACTCGAAGCGATGCTCGCCCAGGACACGGAGCTCCGCTATGACGTATGGCTGGCAGACGAGGCCCCCACCGGGGACATCCTCTCGTGGTGTGAGAACCACGGGGTGCACGTCTCCACCCGCTCCGGGGTCGACGCCTACCACCGGACGGAATGGCCGCGACGGACCCGCTGCAAGGAGGGGAACCTGGCCTACTTCTACGACACTCACGGCTACAGCGACTATGACGTGGTCGCCCAGTTCGACTGCGACCACGTCCCCGAGGCCGGGTACCTGGAGGCCATCCTGCGCCCGTTCTCCGATCCGGCGGTCGGCTACGTCGCCGCCCCCAGCATGTGCGACGCCAACCGGGAGGACTCCTGGGCGGGCCGCGGGCGGCTCTACGCGGAGGCGATGGTGCACGGCGCCCACCAGGCATCCCACAACGGAGGACTCACTCCCACCTGTATCGGCTCGCATTACGCGGTCCGCACCGCCACTCTCGCCCGGGCCGGTGGACTGGGTCCGGAGCTGGCAGAGGACTTCTCCACCTCCTACGTCATCCGGCTCACCGGGGCGGACGGGGCCTTCGCCGTTGATGCCCGCGCACACGGGCAGGGGCCCCCCACGTTCGCCGCGATGGTCACCCAGGAGTTCCAGTGGTGCCGCAGCCTCGTCGTTCTGCTCTGCAGCCTGGTGGGGCGCACCCTGGGTGTGTTCGGCCCCCGCCTACGCCTCCGCTTCCTGTTCGCCCTGTCGATCATGCCTGTCATGGGTCTGATGTCCGGGGCGGGTTTCCTCATCGCCCCGGCGGCGGTGGTGTTCGACCAGCAGTGGATGTCCATGAATTTCCTCATGTTCCTCCTGCTCACCTCCGTTGTCTCCGTCCCTCTGGTGCTCATGATGTGGGTGCTGCGTCGCGCTGATCTGCTCCGGCCCAACGACATCCCGCTGATCAACTGGGAGTCCGGACTGTTCCAACTGGTCCGCTGGCCCTACGTCGTGCACGGACTGGTTGCCGGTATCCGGCAGGTGGTGCTGCGCCGGCAGGTCGACTTCCGGGTGACCCCGAAGGGATCCACCGGACTCGAACCGATCACCGTGAAGGTGGTTCTTCCCTACCACCTCCTCTCCCTGGCCATGACCGTCATCGGTGTGTGGGGGACCCTGGCGGAGCGCGCTGTCGGATACGCCGGACTCACCCTGCTGGGGGCGGTGATCTACGGCTTCGTGTCCGTTTTCGTCCCCTGGATGCATCTGCGTGAGCTGCCCGCCGGGGTGGGCACCCGCGGTGAGCGTGTCGCTGCGGTCCGTGCACCCCTCCTGCTGGGTGGTGTCGTACTCCTGCTGTCGCTGACGGCTCTGGCCTTGTTCATCTCAGTGATCTTCGGAGGTTTTCAGTGGATTCGATAGCACGTCCCGTCCTTGTCACCGGCGGAGCCGGTTACATCGGCAGCCACACGGTGGTGGAACTGCTGCGCACCGGTACCCAGGTCGTCATCGTCGACGATTTCTCCAATTCACACCCCGGGGTACTGGCGGCCGTCGCCGAGCTGGGCGGTGCGGACCCCGTGCTGGAGACTGGTGACATCCGCGACCGGTCGTTCCTCGACGACGTCCTCGCCCGGCACCGGCCGCGGGCCGCCATCCACTTCGCGGCGAAGAAGGCGGTGGGCGAGTCCGTGGAGATCCCCGCCACCTACCTGGACATCAACATCGGCGGCACCGCCACACTGCTCGCTGCCCTGCACGATGCCGGGGTGCGCCACCTGGTGTTCTCCTCCTCCTGCTCCGTGCACGGGGAGACCGACCCGACCCCCCTCAACGAGGACTCCCCGGTCGCGCCCGCCAACCCCTACGCATTCACCAAACTGACCTGTGAACAGATGCTGGACCGTCTGGTGGGTGCGGACCCCTCCTGGGCCACGGTGTCGCTACGCTACTTCAACCCGATCGGGGCCCACCCCAGTGGACGCCTCGGGGAGGCCGGCAGGGGACGACCCCGCAACATCATGCCCTGGCTGGTGGACGTGGCGGCGGGGAGGGCACCCGAGATCGAGGTCTTCGGCGCTGACTGGCCGACCCCGGACGGCACCTGTGTCCGGGACTACCTGCACGTCGTCGACGTCGCCCGTGTCCATGTCCTGGCACTGCAGCACATGGAGGAGGGAAGGGCCCGGGTGCTCAACATCGGCACCGGGGTGGGTACCTCGGTACTCGAACTGATCCGCGCGATGGAGCAGGCCACCGGCCGCACGATCCCCCACCGGATCGTCGGACGACGCGTCGGCGACGTCTCCTCGCTGGTCGCCGACGCCCGCCGGGTGCAGGCGGAGTGGGGCTGGCATCCGGAGTTCACCGTTGCCGACATGTGTGCCGACACGTGGCGCCACGAACTCAGCCGGCGCGACTGACCGCACCCACCGTGGGATCCGGGTAGAGGACGGAGTTGCCCATCAGATCGACCTCCGCGGGTGAGTTCTCGGGCGGGACCTCCGCGGTGACGGAGGTGACCGGTTCGGGGACCAGTCCCCCGGGTGGTTCCGAACGGTCGGCGAAACTGGTGGGCGTGGCGAAGTTCCAGTAGGAGTCGGGCAGCAGACGGCCCAGGGTGTCAACGCCGTACACCGGCTGGTCATCCCAGATGAACACGGGTCGGCCGTCATCGGCGTCGATCCCCAGCTGGTTGGCGAAGATGGTCACGGTGGAATCGGGGTTGATCATCCGCGAGCTGACCGGGAACACCCCGTCCCCGGTGACGTCGAAGATGTTGTGGTGGACCTGCACATTGCGCAGGTACCCCATCATCTGCAGGGCGGCCGCACCACTACTCCGGAAGGCCAGGACCGTGTTGTGGTGGACGTGGATGTCGGAGAGGCTGATGTCGTCGCGGTCGTCGTCGAATCCTCCGATGATGCTGATCCCGCCATGGAAGTTGTTGAGCCGGGAGTCTCCGACGGAGGCGTTGTAGCGGACGGTGTTGCGTCCTGTGTATCCGCCGCCGAGGTGGGTGAGCACCAGGAAACCGGGGCCCATGTTGGAGTGGGCGTAGTTGCGTTCCATCAGCGAGTCGGTCGTGGCCACGTCGAAACCGAATCCACCACCGTCCGCCCGGCGGCTGAGGTTGTTGTGGGAGAGGTTGTCCCGGAAGACGACACCGGTGGCGTCATGGGCCCAGATCCCGATCGGCCCCTCCACAGCATCGGCGTCGCGGCCGTTGCGGGTGGCCTCGGAGTGCTCCACGACGGCCCCGTCGACAGAGCCGAGCACGATACCGCTGCCGGAGTTCTTGTCGAGGCCGGCGATCCCCTTCGTGTCTGACACCAGGGTCCCGGTGATGTGGATACTGCTGTGGGCGTAGCCGGGGGCCTCGGGGCCGTAGGTGATGATGCCGTTGCGGAGGCTCTCCGTCACCCGCACCCGGTCGATCGTCACCCGGTCGAAACCGTCGTTGGGTGTGGGGCCGTCCACGGCGATGCCGTTGCGGGCGCCGGTGACGCGGGAGTTACGGATGGTGATGCCCCCGTGCCTCCCCGACCCCTTCGTGGCGTACAGGAGGATGCCGTCGGTGTTCTCCGGGTCGCGGACGAGAACGTCGATGTGCTCGACCAGGACTCCGCTGACGTCGATGAGCTTGATCCCGGCGGTACCGACGGCTTCGATGCCCGGGAACTGCGGGTCAGCGGTGATGGTGACCGGCCTGTCACGCTCGCCCGCGTCCTCGGCGGACAGGGTCAGGGTGCCGGCGAGGGCGCGGTTCCCGATGAGCCTGACCGTGTCGCCCGGTTCCAGCACCATCTCGTTGACACGTTCGAGGGTGCGCCATGCGGACCGGGGGCGGAGGCCGGTGGCCCCGTCATCGCCGTCCGCCGAGACGTAGTAGGTGAAGGGCCCCCTGGCGAGGGGGACATCACAGCCGGTCAGAGCCAGCGTCGAAAGCAGCAGCACCACCAGGAACGGACCGGACAATAACCGGCTCACAGGCATACCTTTCGTTGACCGTCACTCGTGCCCGGGTATCCGAATGGCCACCTGGTGAGCTGTCGAATCATTGAGGAAGACATTATCAGCGACATCGCACACGGGGTGTCCCTCACCATGCACGATCCCCACGCCACCGGGACGCGGTTCCAGCCGGTTGCCGGTCACCTCCACGCTGCTTATCGACGGCGCGATGGTGATCTCCCCGTGCCACCTCGTGCGCCGTGCATTGTCGGACAGGTGGTTGCGGCGGATGATGTGGTGCCCGCTGCGCAGGCCCGGCAGGTTCCACAGCAGGATGCCGGCCCCGTCATTCCCGGTGGCGGTGCAGTCCTCGATGAGGCAGTCGGCGCAGCGGACGTCGATGCCCAGTCCACCGCCGTCGGCCGGCCCGCCCGTACGGTTGTCCTCCGCCACGCACCGACGGATGGCCACGTCAGTGCAGTCGTGGAGGAAGATCCCCTCGGGTCCCTCGCTCGCCCGGCAGTCGGCCCCGTTGCCGCGGGCCAGACAGTCGGCGACCTCGCCGTCGAACACCGAACCCAGGACGATGCCGGAACCGGAGTGGTTGTCGGTGAGGGACGGGTCCCCGCGGGTGCCCTCCACCCGGCAGTGGGTGATCCGCACCCCGGACAGTCCGTGGGCGGGGGCCTGCGGTCCATGGGTGAGGATGCCCTGCAGGAGGCAGTCCGTGACCAGGCAGTGGCTGATCTCCACGTCCCGCAGGCCGTCCGGGATCTCGGAGCCCACGGCGATGCCGTTGCGGGTCCCGCGCACCGAGAGCCCGTGCAGGCGGACCCCCACGGCACCCGGTTCCGTCACCCACACCAGGACTCCGTCGCCGTCGTCGGTGCCGACGATGTCAAGGTCATGGACCTCCACATGGCGGGGGTTGCGCAGCACCAGGACATCACCGGTGGCCCGTAGTGTCGCCCGTCCCGCTGCCGGACGGATGACGGCAGGTGATGAGGGGGTGCCGTGGGCGTCGACAAGCAGTGCCCCCTGCCCCGTTCCCGGCACCTCGTACACCTGCCCGGGACCCAGCTCCACCGTCGTCATGGCCGCCATCCCAGCTGTGCTCAGGCTGCCCCGACCACGACCATCCACACCGCCACCTGGTGGACGACAGCGGCGACGATCGTCGCGATATGGAAGTGCTCGTGGTAGCCGATCACCCGGGAGGAACGGCCCGGCCACCGGAACCCGTACATGAGGGCACCCAGCGAATAGACGGCACCACCCGCCGCCAGCAGCCACACGACCACCGGGCCGGCCCCCGTCCACAACGAGGGCAGGAGCGGGAGGATCAACCAGCCGAGCACCAGATAGACGGTGACAGCCAGCCAGCGGGGATGGGTGATCCACAGGAGGTTGAGCGCGATGCCCGCCAGTGCCCCCGCCCACGCGACCCCGAGCATCCAGGCGGCCTGTCCGGGAGGCAGCACGATGAGGCACAGCGGCGTGTAGGTCGCGGCGATGAAGAAGGCGATGGTGGCGTGGTCGGCACGCCGCCACCACTGCACGGTGCGGGCCGAACGCCAGTGTCCCAGGTGGTAGGTGGCGGACACCCCGAAGAGCACGACCACACCCACGCTGTAGAGCGTCACCCCCAGGGCCTGCCACCAGGGCACCGTCATCCAGGCGAAGGTGGTCAGGACGGAACCGGCCACCACGGAGGCTACCGCGGCGAAGAAGTGGAACCAGCCTCGGGTGACTGGCCGTGGTCCGCGGTCGAGGACCCTCCGGGTCAGTTCGCGGACCGGTTCCCGGTCATGGTCTGCGTTTCGGGTGGCCGGGGGTGCGCCGCGCATGTGAACAACCTTTCGCTGGCGTAAGTTACGGTTACGTAATAATACGCCCCGTTCAGCGGGAAAGGCAACGGGGAATGTGCTTGCCACGCGGAACCCACAGGGTCTTCGCGGTGTCATCCCGCAGACTCCCCGGAGAGTGGACCGGAGGACAAGAAGGCCCCCGGGAGGCAGCAGGTGCTGCGTCCCGGGGGCCTCGAGCGTCGAGGAGCGGAAGAATTACTCGACGATCGAGTTGGCGCCCACCGCGTGACCGAAGAGGTTCGGCAGTGTCGACTTCCAGGCGTCCTCGAGCTCATCCAGGTCGACCGTGACGTCGCCGAAGCTGAACTCGCGGGCCTCGGTGGTCTCACCGATCTTCACGGCCGGCACACCGAACTCAGCGGCCCGGGCCAGGACAGCATCGACCTTGTCCGAGGTCGTGGCGACCAGGGCACGGGAAGCCGACTCGGAGAACAGGGCGACGAACTCGTCCTCGTGCACACCGGACAGGTCCAGCGCCACACCACCCGGCGCACGGAAAACCATCTCGACGACAGCCTGCGCCAGGCCACCCTCGGAAAGGTCGTGCGAGGCGGTGAGATCGCGGTTGCCCACGAAGAAGTCCGCGAGACGCTCCTCATTGGCCAGATCCACCTTCGGGGGCATGCCGTTGAGTCCGCCGCCGGAGATCTTCTGCCAGATGGAGCCGCCGAACTCGTCGAAGGTCTCACCCAGGAGGATGAGCACCTCCTTCTCCTCGACGGTGCCCAGGTCGTGGGCGATGGCGTCGTGGACGTCCTCGATGACACCCAGGACACCGACCACTGGGGTCGGCAGGATCGGGGTCTCACCGGTCTGGTTGTAGAAGGAGACGTTGCCGCCGGACACCGGGATGTTCAGTTCCTTGGCACCGTCGGCGAGGCCGTGGACGGACTCACGGAACTGCCACATGACGTCCGGGTTCTCCGGAGAGCCGTAGTTGAGGCAGTTGGTCACGGCCACCGGACGGGCGCCGGTGACGGCGACGTTGCGGTAGGCCTCCGCCAGCGCCAGGCGGGTGCCGGTGTTCGGGTCCAGCTTGGTGTAGCGCCCGGAGGCGTCCGCGGAGACGGCGACACCGCGGCTGGTCTCCTCGTTGATGCGCAGGACGCCGGCGTCGGAGTACTTCGCCTTGACGGTGTTGCCGCGGACGTAGCGGTCGAACTGCTCCGTGATGAAGTCACGGGAGCACAGGTGCGGGGAGGAGACCATGTCGAGGAGGGCCTGCCTGAGGTCCTCCGGCCGCTCCACCGGGACGTACTGCTGGAGCTCGTCCTGCCACTCCGGGCGGGCGAACGGGCGCTGGTAGACCGGGCCCTCGTCGATGGTGGACGGCGGGGCGTCCATGACGACCTCACCGTTGTGGACCACGAGGAGACGGTCGGCCTCGTCGGTGACCTCGCCGATCTCGGCGCAGGTGACCTCCCACTTGTCGCAGATCGCCTTGAACTTCTCGACGTTCTCCGGGGTCACGATCGCGCACATGCGCTCCTGGGACTCGGAGGCGAGGATCTCGGCGGCGGTCATGTTCTCGGCGCGCAGCGGAACGGCGTCGAGGTTGACGCGCATGCCACCGTCACCGGCGGCTGCCAGCTCGGAGGTGGCACACGCGAGGCCGCCACCGCCGAGGTCCTGGATGCCGACGACCACGCCGGCGTTGTAGAGCTCGAGGCAGCACTCGATGAGCACCTTCTCGGCGAAGGGGTCTCCGACCTGGACGGCCGGCAGCTTACGCTCCTCGCCCTCCTCGAAGTTCGCGGAACCGAGGACGGACACGCCGCCGATGCCGTCGAGTCCGGTGCGGGAACCGAAGAGCATGACCTTGTTGCCGGCACCGGAGGCGAACGCCAGCTTGAGATCCTCCACCTTGAGGGTGCCCACGCACAGCGCGTTGACCAGCGGGTTACCCAGGTAGGCCTCATCGAAGATGGTTTCGCCGCCGATGTTCGGCAGGCCGAGGGAGTTGCCGTAGCCGCCGATGCCGGCGACGACGCCCGGCAGGACACGGCTGGTGTCAGCGGCGTCGGCCGGGCCGAAGCGCAGCTGGTCCATCACGGCGATCGGGCGGGCACCCATGGCCATGATGTCGCGGACGATGCCGCCGATGCCGGTGGCGGCACCCTGGTACGGCTCGACGAAGGACGGGGAGTTGTGGGACTCGACACGGAAGGTGACGGCGTCGCCACCTCCGATGTCGACCACACCGGCATTCTCGCCGATGCCGGCGAGGATCTTGGAGGCCATCTCCGGGGTGGTGGTCTCACCGAAGTAACGCAGGTGCACCTTGGAGGACTTGTAGGAGCAGTGCTCCGACCACATGACGGAGTAGGTGGTCAGCTCGGCGTCCGTGGGACGGCGTCCGAGGATGCCCTTGATCTTCTCGTACTCGTCCTCCTTGAGGCCGAGCTCCTCCCAGGGCTGCTCGAGCTCCGGGGTCTCCAGGGCGGCGTCGACGGTGTCGTTGTGAACGGTCATTTATTCAAGCCCTCCTAGGCTGCGATCGTGCCGATGGCGGACAGGAACATTCCCAGGCCGTCCGTGGACGGGCCGGTGAGGACCTCGACGGCATGCTCCGGGTGCGGCATGAGGCCCACGACGCGGCCGGTCTCGTTGGTGATGCCGGCGATCGCGTTGAGGGACCCGTTGTAGTTGTCGGTGTAGCGGAAGACCACGCGGCCCTCCCCCTCGAGCATCTCGATGGTGTCCGGGGCGGCCTGGAAACGACCCTCACCGTGCTTGGCGGGGACGAGGATCCTCTGGCCGGCCTCGTAGTGGGAGGTCCACGCGGTGTCCGCGTTGACGACCTCCAGGTAGGTGTCGGTGCAGTGGAAGTGCAGACCCTCGTTGCGGGTCAGGGCACCCGGCAGCAGGCGGGCCTCGGTGAGGACCTGGAAGCCGTTGCAGATGCCCAGGACGGGCATGCCCTTGCCGGCGGCGTCGACGACGGCGCGCATGACGGGGGCGATGGCGGAGATGGCCCCCGAACGCAGGTAGTCGCCGTAGGAGAAGCCGCCCGGGACGACGACGGCGTCGATGCCCTTCAGGTCCTCGTCGGCGTGCCAGAGGTTGACCACCTCGGCGCCGGCGATGCGCACGGCGCGGGCCGCGTCGACGTCGTCCAGGGTGCCGGGGAAAGTGATGACTCCGATCTTGGCGGTCACTTGGCGACCTCCACGCCGACAACCTCGAAGTCCTCGATCACGGTGTTGGCGAGCAGCGTCTCAGCGAGCTTCTCGAGGTCGGCGGTGGTGACGGAATCGTCCACCTCCAGCTCGAAACGCTTGCCCTGACGTACGTCGCTGACGCCTGTGACGCCGATGCGTCCCAGCGCCCGGTGGACAGCCTGTCCCTGGGGGTCGAGGATCTCCGCCTTCGGCATGACATTCACAACAACACGGGCCACAGTTTTCCCTTATCTTCGCCGGAATTGAACGGTCTCAGCATAGCGTGTCAACGTCCTGGTTAATACTCGACAAATTCATTTCCGTCCAACGCCGCTTTCGTCGCAGAGTGGACCCCGGGTGAATTCTTCTTTCCCGGGATGCGACAAGGTGTGGACAACGGTCAGGTGGTCGCGAGCACGTATGTGTGCAGACACATACGTGACAACTTCCGACCACCCGTTTTCATTCCCGGAACACCCACATGCTCCGTCCTGCAGCAGGACTGACCGCAGCCGCCGTAGCCGGTCTCGTGCTCGTCCCCGCCGCCTCCGGCGCCTCCGACGCCGTCATCAACGAGGTGTACGGGGGTGGCGGCAACTCCGGTTCCACCTCCGACAACCACAGCGCACTGCACACCATCCAGAGCGGTGTCATCCCGGCGAGGGGCCACCTCCTCATCCGTGGTGCGGCCGGCAACAACTCCCTCGCGTCCTTCAACGTCCTCAATTACTTCACCTCGCCGGATGAGGACGAGTCCGGCCACAGGGCGTACACCGACGTCGCCGCCCGTACAACGTGGTCGACTTCCGCGGGGACAACTACTTCTGCTCCTCAGACCACGATCCGGTGAAGACCGGTTTCCCCCCCTTCCGACCAACGAGAAGCCGAAGAAGAAGGGACACCCCCGACCGCTCCTACGCGACCGGTCGCCAGGACCCGCCCGCCATCAGGAGGCGAAGTCGCGGTAGTCGCCCGGCTCTGCGCCGGCGGCCACCGCGGCCCCGACAGCCTTGAGGACATCCGAGGCGACTTTCTTCTCCAGGAGATTACGGGCCGAGACGGACAGGCGGATGATGTTGCCGCGGGCGGCACCCCTCTCGGCGGCCTTGATGACGTTGCGGCGCCACCACTTCGCCGCACCGAATCCCTCACCGACGGAGAGGTTACGGCACTGGACGAAGGTGTCGTCATCCAGCATGTGCAGGCCCCGGGTGCTGGCCGCGAGGGTGAAACCGAAATCCGGCAACACCTCGAGTGTGCCGGGCGACATCCGCCAGCGGGGCGGGGCGAAGATGTCGGTCTCGATCCCGATCTTCCGCATCTGCCGGGTGGCACCGGCGACGCGGAGACGGGCCTCGTGGGCCCCGAGATTCGCGAACTCGGCGCGGCGCCCCTGCACCGCCTGGTCGAAACCGTTGAGGATGAGCACCCGGCCGGACTCCTGTTGCTCCAGCAGCCAGTCCCGCGTCCGGGCATCCTTGGCGAGGTGCCAGTTCCCGTCGATGTGCGGTGCGACCAGCAGTGACACGGGGACCCCCTCGGCGTCGAGGGACTTGACCATGCCCGCCACTGCTTCCCTGGTGTCTGTGAAGATACTGGAGATGGATACCAGGAGCCGGCCGCGCATGATGGGAATTATCGCACGTCCGGGCGGCCCTGTCCTGCCGAACTGGAGGCCGGGGTCCGTACCGCTCCTGACGCCCGCAGCGTCCACGCGTACTCGAAGGCGGTCTGACGCCAGCGCGCGTAACGGCCGGACACTCCCCCGTGTCCGGCGGACATCTCGGTCTTGAGCAGGAACTCCCCACCGGTCGCCGTGGCACGCAGCGCAGCTATCCACTTGGCGGGCTCAACGTAGAGCACGCGGGTGTCGTTGAGCGAGGTGATGGCGAGAATGTCCGGGTAGTCCTGGGCCGTGACGTTCTCGTAGGGGGCGTAGGAGGCCATGTAGTCGTAGACCTCGGCGTCGGAGTAGGGGTTGCCCCACTCGTCCCATTCGGTGACGGTCAGCGGCAGCTCCGGCTTGAGCATCGACGTCAGCGGGTCGACGAAAGGGACCACCGCCTGGATGCCGGCGAAACGGTCCGGCGCCATGTTGGCGATCGCCCCCATGAGCATGCCGCCGGCGGAACCGCCCTCGGCGACGAGGCGGTCCGGGGCGGTGAAGCCCTTGGCGATGAGGTCGTCGGCCACCGCGATGAAGTCGGTGAACGTGTTCTTCTTGCTCAGTTGCTTGCCGGTGTCGTACCAGGAACGTCCCATCTCCCCGCCGCCACGGACGTGCGCTATGGCGAAGATCATGCCGCGGTCCATGAGCGACAGACGCGCGATGGAGAAGCCCGGGTCGATGCTCGACTCATAGGAGCCGTAGGCGTAGAGCAGCGTCGGCTGCGGCTGCGTCAGGTCGAGGTCCGCGCGGTGGACGAGGGAGACGGGGATCTCGGCGCCGTCCTCGGCGGTGGTCCACAGGCGGTAGGAGGTGTACTCGGAGGCGTCGTAGCCGCCCCGGATCTCCTGTTCCTTGAGCAGCGTGAACTCCCCCGTGGCGACGCGGTAGTCGAAGAGCTGCGCAGGGGTGGTGAAGGAACCGTAGGAGACCCGGATGACCGGGGCGTCCCACTCCGGGTTGCCCAGGGAGGCGGCGGTGTAGAGCTCCTCGTCGAACTCCAGCTCCGTGAAATGACCGTAGCCGGACCCGGGCAGGACCATGAGGGCGAGGCGGCCGATGGCGCCGCGTCGGTAAGCAGCGACGATGAAGTCCCGGAACGTGTCGATGCCCTCGATCCGCCAGTCCTTCCGGTGCGGGATGAGGACGTTGAGATCGCGCAGGTGAGGCAGTTCGTCGATGCCGCACTCGCCCACCTCGAAGTTCGGGCCCGCGGCATTGTGGGTGACGATCCACCGGCTCTCGCCGTCGATGACCGCGTGATCGACGGAGTACTCGATGCCCCGCTCACGCGGCCACAGCACCTGGAACTCACCCTCCGGGTCCGCCAGGGGCAGGACGTGGGTCTCCGACGTGATCTTGGAGGCGGCCTCGATGATGAGCCACTGCTCGCAGCGGGTGGCCCCGACGCCGGTGAAGAACTGCTCGTCCGTCTCGTGGAACACGCACACGTCCTCGGCCGGGTCAGTTCCGATGCGGTGGCGCCACACGGTGTCCGGGCGCCAGGCCTCGTCAACGCGCTGGTAGAAGAGGTGCTCCTCGCCCGCCCAGGTCGCGCCGTAGAAGACGTTCTCCAGGACGTCGGGCAGCAGCTCACCGGTCTCGAGATCCTTGATGCGCAGGGTGAAACGCTCGTCGCCCGTGGTGTCTACGGAGTATGCGAGGTACCGCCCCGACGTGGTCACCGAGGAGGCGCCGACCGAGAAGAACTCGTGGCCCTCGGCCAGCTCGTTGAGGTCGAGGATGATCTGCTCATCCTCCGGCCGTCCCTCCTCCGGGATGACCGGCGGGGTCCACGGATCCTGGCCTTCGGCCACGGGGATGCGGCAACTCAGGCCGTAGCTCTGGCCCTCGACGGTGCGTCCGTAGTACCACCAGTCGCCGGCGCGCTGCGGGACGGACATGTCCGTCTCCTTGATGCGGCCCTTCATCTCCTGGTAGATGTCCTCGGTGAGATCGTCCAGGTCGGCGGTCTGCTGCTTCGTGTACTCGTTCTCCGCCTCGAGGTACGCGATGGTCTCCGGGGACTCCTTGTCACGCATCCACTCGTAGTTGTCGGTGAAGGCGCGGCCGTGGAACTCACGGACCACGGGATGGGGCGGGGCGATCGGGGGAGTCAGCGTCATGCCCACCGATCCTAGTGCCGGGGAGTTCTCCGCTCACTGTGCCCCTCCTGCGCATGACTGAGGCCCCGAGCAGACGCTCGGGGCCTCAGGGTGGGAACTACACGCACTCTCCGACCCAGGTACAGAACTTCTCACCGGACAGGCGCTCGTACGCCTCGATGTAGCGCTCGCGGGTCGCCTCCACGACGGAGCCCGGCAGCACCGGCGGCGGAGTGTCGTCGCTGCCGTCCCAGCCCGACTTCGGGGAGGTCAGCCAGTTACGCACGTACTGCTTGTCGAAGCTCGGCTGGACCCTGCCCTCCTCGTAGGAGTCGGCCGGCCAGTAACGGGAGGAGTCCGGGGTGAGGACCTCGTCGGCCAGCACCAGGGTGCCGTCCTCGTCGAGGCCGAACTCGAACTTCGTGTCCGCCAGGATGATGCCCTTCTCCTCGGCCAGCGCAGCGGCCTCCGAGTAGATGCGCAACGTGGCGTCACGCAGCTCGTTGGCGCGCTTCTCCCCCAGCTTATCGACGACCACCTCGAAGCTCACGTTCTCGTCGTGGTCACCCTGCTCCGCCTTGGTCGCCGGGGTGAAGACCGGCTCCGGCAGCTTCGAGGACTCCACGAGACCCGCCGGCAGCTCGATGCCGCAGACGGTGCCGTCGGCCTGGTACTCCTTCAGGCCGGAACCGGTGAGGTAGCCACGGGCAACGCACTCGAACGGCAGCATCTTCAGCTTCTTCACGATCAGTGCCCGTCCCAGCACCTCCTCCGGGATCCGCGGATCATCGATGGGACCGGCGAGGTGGTTCGGGAAGTCGATGGCGTTGAAGAAGAACACGCTCATCGCCGTGAGCACCCGCCCCTTGTCGGGGATCTCCGGGTCGAGCATGTGGTCGTAGGCCGAGATTCGGTCGGAGACCACCATCAGCAGGGTGTTGTCATCAACCTCGTAGATCTCGCGGACCTTGCCTGCGGAGATGTGGTTGTAGTCGGACAGCTCAGGACGCATGACAGGGGAGTCTATTACAGAATCTCGCCGGGCTTGTACTGGGCAGCCTCAGGGTGGGCGTCGACAAGCACCTGAACCCGACGCAGCACGTGATCCACCTGGGATTCCGCCGCCCCGATGAAGGCGTGACGGTCCGCCAGAGCGGCATCCAGGTCGGCCTGCGACATGGGCAGACGCTCATCCGCGGCCAGACGCTCGATGAGGTCCTGGTCGCCACCGTTCTCGCGCATGTTCAGGGCCACGGCGACGGCGTTCTCCTTGATGACTTCGTGTGCCGTCTCACGTCCGACGCCCGCGCGGACCGCCGCCATGAGGATGCGGGTGGTCGCCAGGAAGGGCAGGTAGCGCTCCAGCTCACGGTTGATCATCGCCGGGAAGGCACCGAACTCGTCGAGGACGGTGAGGAAGGTCTCAAACATGCCGTCAATCGCGAAGAACGCGTCCGGCAGCGCCACACGACGGATGACCGAGCAGAACACGTCACCCTCGTTCCACTGCTGGCCGGCCAGGTCGGCGGTCATGGTGAGGTAGCCACGCAGGATGACCTGCAGTCCACCGACACGCTCGCAGGAACGGGCGTTCATCTTGTGCGGCATCGCAGAGGAGCCGACCTGGCCCTCCTTGAAGCCCTCCGTCACGGTCTCCGTGCCGGCCATGAGACGGATCGTGTGCGACAGCGAGGAGGGGCCGGAGCCCAGCTGCACCAGCGCGGACACGGCGTCGAAGTCGAGGGAACGCGGGTACACCTGGCCGACGGAGTCGAAGATGCGGGAGAAGCCGAGGTGGTCGGCGATGGAGGTCTCCAGGGCGACGAGCTTGTTCTGGTCACCGCCCATGAGGTCGAGCATGTCCTGTGCAGTGCCCATCGGGCCCTTGATGCCGCGCAGCGGGTAACGGTCCAGCAGGTTCTCGGTGCGCTCGATGGCGACGAGCATCTCGTCGGCCGCCGTCGCGAAACGCTTGCCCAGGGTCGTGGCCTGCGCCGCGACATTGTGGGAGCGGCCGGCCATGACCAGGGACTTGTACTGCGCCGCGCGGTCCGCGATGCGGGCGACCACGGCGATGGACTTGTCGCGGATGAACTCCAGCGAACGGTAGATCTGCAGCTGCTCGACGTTCTCCGTCAGGTCGCGGCTGGTCATGCCCTTGTGGATGTGCTCGTGACCGGCCAGCGCGTTGAACTCCTCGATGCGGGCCTTGACGTCGTGACGCGTGACGCGCTCACGGTCGGCTATCGACGCCAGATCCACCTGGTCGATGACGGCCTCGTAGGCCTCGATGGCCGCAGTGGGGATGTCGACACCCAGATCCTTCTGCGCCTTCATCACGGCGATCCAGAGCTGCCGCTCCAGGATGATCTTGTACTCCGGGCTCCACAGGTTGCTCAGCTCCGCGGAGGCGTAGCGGTTGGACAGGACATTCGCGATCTTCTTCTTTTCAGCCACGTCGCTGATTATCTCATGACCTGCTGCGGGGGTGGTCGCAGTGGTGTCCACCCCCGTCGCGGCTCAGCGGCGGACGTACTCCCCGAGCCGACGGATCGCCTCGCGGGTCTCCTCCTCCGGGGCGCAGAGCGAGAGGCGTACCCACTTGTGCCCGTTGACGGGATCGAAGTCGATGCCCGGGGCGAAGGCGACGCCGATCTCCTCGACGAGCTCGTGACACCAGGCCTCGGAGTCGTCGGTGACGTGAGAGACGTCCAACCACAGGTAGAGCCCGCCGTCGGGTTCCGCCATGGTGGTGAAGCCCGCCCGAGGCAGTTCCTCGAGCAGCACGGCACGGGCGGCGCGGTAACGCCCGATGTGGGAGTCGAGCTCCGCGCGGGACTCCGGGGTGAAGGCTGCGCGGCCAGCGACCTGCGAGATCGCCGGCGGGCAGAGCGCCAGCGAGGCCTGCAGGTTCTCCACGGGGGTGAGCAGCTCGTCGGGGAGGATGAGCCAGCCGATGCGCCAGCCGGTCATCGAGTAGTACTTCGACAGCGTTCCCACGACGATCGCCCGGTCGGAGAACTGACGGGCCGTCGCCAGGGGGCGACCGAAGGACATGCCGTGGTAGTCCTCGTCGGAGATGAGCACCGCATCGTTGTCCTCGCACCAGTGGGCGATGCGCTCGAGTTCCTCCGGGTCGATGATCGTGCCGGAGGGGTTGCCCGGGGAGGTGACGATGACGGCCCGCGGCCTGTCCCCCTCCGGCAGTGCCTCGAGCATCGCGGCGGTCGGCTGGAAGCGGGTCGACTCGTCACAGACGAGGTCGATGACGCGGGCGCCCAGCGACTCCAGGATGTTGCGGTACGCCGGGTAGCCGGGGCAGGACAGGGCGACGGCGTCGCCGTGGTCGAGCACGGCCAGGAAGGCCGCGACGAAGCCGCCGGAGGAACCGGTGGTGATGACCACGTTGTCCGCGCTGGTGTTCACGCCGTAGGTCCCGGAGTGCCAGGCGGCGACGATCTCGCGGAGGTCCCGGTCACCGACGACCTCGGTGTAGCCCAGGGGCGAGGTGTGGAGGGACTCCTCCGCAGCAGTCAGGACCGGGGCCGGGGCACCCGTGGCGGGCTGTCCGGCGCACAACATGATGGTGTGCTTCCCCTCGCGGGCGCGTCGGTGCACGATGTCGAGCATCTGCATGACGCGGAAGGGCTGGACCTGTCCGCGGTCGCTGAGTAACGGGGTCACAGGGAGATCCGTCCCTCCACGGCCGGCAGTGCGATGTCGCCGCGGTAGAAGGAGCCTTCGAGGTTGATCTGCCCGATGGTGGCGTAGGCGTCGTCACGCGCCTCCTCGAGCGTCTTGCCGACGCCCACGATGTTGAGCACGCGGCCACCGGCGGAGACGAGCTCGCCGTTCTCGTTGCGGGCGGTGCCGGCGTGGAGCACCTTGGACGGATCATTCACGACGTCACCGGTGATGACACCCCCCGTGACCGGGGCAGCCGGGTAATTCTCGGCGGCCAGGACGACGGTGAGTGCGTAGGCGTCCTCCCACTCGAGCGGCGGATGGTCGGCGAGGGTGCCGGACGCGACGGCGTCGAGAAGCGTGGCCAGCGGAGTCTTCAGCAGTGCGAGGATCGGCTGGGTCTCCGGGTCACCGAAACGGGCGTTGAACTCGACGACCCACGGGCCGTCGGTGTCCCACGCGATACCCGCATAGAGCAGACCGGAGTACGGGGTGCCTCGCCTGACCATCTCCTTCGCGACGGGCACACACACCTCATCGACAATGCGCTGGACCCCCTCGGCCGGCAACCACGGCAGCGGGGTGTAGGCACCCATGCCGCCCGTGTTCGGCCCCTCGTCATTGTCGTAGGCACGCTTGTGATCCTGAGCCGGGATCAACGGAACGACGGTCTCACCGTCGACCAGGCAGAAGAGGGAGACCTCAGGGCCGTTGAGGAAGGACTCGAGCAGAACCGGGTTGCCCAGCTCATGGACCGAGTGGACGTGCTCGAGCGCGACGGCCCGATCCGGGGTGACCACGACACCCTTGCCACCGGCCAGGCCGTCATCCTTGACCACCCAGGTGGGGCCGAAACGGTCGAGGGCGGCCTCGATCTCCGCCTCGGAGGCGCCCGGAGCAAGCTGCTCGGCGCTGGCGGTCTTGACGCCGGCAGCGGCCATGACGCCCTTCGCGAACTGCTTGGACCCCTCGATCAGGGCGGCCTCCCGGTTCGGACCGAAGACGCGGACACCTGCGGCACGCAGAGCGTCAGCCACACCCGCGACCAGCGGAATCTCCGGACCGATGACGACCAGGTCGGCGTCAATCTGCCGGGCCAGGGCCACCATCGCGGCCGGATCGTCGGCCTGGCCGGCGTGGACGGTGGCCAGGCCCGCCATGCCGGCGTTACCCGGGCAGACGTGGAGGTCAGTGGTGGCGGGGTCGGTGGACAGACCCTGGAGAAGGGCGTGTTCGCGGCCGCCCGAACCGATCACGAGGATGCGCATGGGCATCAAGTCTAGTCGCGGCAGGTAGCCTGGGCGCCATGAGTAGCGTGTTCACCAAGATCATCAACGGCGAGCTGCCGGGTCGTTTCGTCTACCGCGACGACGAGGTCGTCGCCTTCCTCACCATCGAACCCCTGCGGTACGGCCACGTGCTGGTCGTCCCCGTGGAGGAGGTCGACCGCTGGACCGACCTCTCCCCCGCCCTGTGGGCCCGCCTCAACGAGGTCGCGCAGCAGGTCGGTGTCGCGGTGAAGGAGACTTTCGACGCCGCCCGCGCCGGCTACATCATCGCCGGTTTCGACGTCCCCCACACCCACATCCACGTCTTCCCCACCGACAAGATGTCCGATTACGACTTCTCCAGGGCCATGGCCATGGACGCCACCGACCCGGACCTCATGGACGACGCCGCCGCCCGCCTCCGCGCAGCCCTCGGCACAGACGACGCGGGTCGCCCGCAGTAACAGATGGCCCTGCTGCGCCGGGTCCGCACGGCGGGCCCCTGCCGCCGCTGCCTGACCGCCCCGGCACCGTCGCCGTAGCCGTTACTTCCGGGAGCTTCTCGACGTCACCCCCCTTCGCCGCCGACATCCCGACGAACACCCGGGTGGTGTCCCGGGTTTCCGACGCCGACACGATCGTCCTCTCCACCTCCGCCTCCCTCGGGGTGGTGAGCTCCCCGCGCGGCGTACGCCACGGACATCTGCCCGGGCAGGCCACCGCCATCATCGACGCACTGGATTGGACGCCATGACCTCAGAACAGAAGCACACCGCCCACATCGACGGCACCGGGTACACCTTCGCCTGGCCGCAGGACAGGACGCTGCTGGAGTCGATGATCGCCGAGGCGATCCCGGCCTGGTACTCATGCACCGACGGAGAGTGCGGCACATGCCAGTGCACGCTGACCGGTGGGCCCTCCCACATGCGGCAGAACCAGGTTCTGTCACGGTACGAGGTCGAGCAGGAGGAACAGACCCTGGCGTGCCAGACGATCCGCGACGGCGAGGGACCCTACGAGGTCAGCTACGAGTAACCTCCCCGTCATCCCCCCGACCGGGCATGTTTCGGCGTGGTTTAGTGGCCTTCTACGCTTAGAGTGACATGCATGAATCTTACTCCCCGTCTGCATGACAACCCCGAGGTCCCCGAGGGCGAGGCCCGCGAGACCATCCTCCCCGCCTATTTCGGCAGGTTCGGCGGCCAGTTCGTCCCGCCCATGCTCCACCCGGTGCTCGATGAACTGGAGCGTGCCTACGCCGAGGCCCTCAATGACGAGGAGTTCATCGCCGAGCTGGACAAGCTCTACCGCTCCTACCTGGGCCGCCCGACCCCGGTGACCGAGTGCGTCAACCTGCCTCGCGAGGGCCAGGGACGTGGCCACGCGCGCATCTTCCTCAAGCGTGAGGACCTGGTCCACGGTGGTGCCCACAAGGGCAACCAGGTCATGGCGCAGGCGCTGCTGGCCAAGAAGCTCGGCAAGACCCGTCTCATCGCCGAGACAGGTGCAGGCCAGCACGGCACCGCCACCGCGATGGCGGCGGCCCGTTTCGGCATGGACTGCACCATCTACATGGGTGCCCGGGACATCGCCCGTCAGCAGGCCAACGTGTACCGCATGCGTCTGATGGGCGCGGAGGTCGTGGCCGTCGACGAGAACGGCGGCAACGGTCTGCAGAACGCCGTCGATGTGGCGCTGCTCGACTGGGTCGAGTCCTACGAGACCACCCACTACCTGCTCGGCACCGCGGCCGGTCCGCACCCCTTCCCGAGCCTGGTCAAGGAGTACCACCGGGTCATCTCGAAGGAGTCCCGTGAGCAGATGCTGGCGGAGGTCGGCCGGCTTCCCGACGCCGTGATCGCCGCCGTCGGCGGCGGCTCCAACGCCATCGGTGCCTTTGCCGAGTACTACGACGACACCGACGTGCAGCTCATCGGCGTCGAGCCCGCCGGTGAGGGCCTTGACACGCCGCGCCACGGTGCACCGCTCAACCGCGGCCGCGTGGGCATCCTCCACGGCTCCCGTTCCTACGTCATGCTCGGCGAGGACGACGACGTGCTCAACTCGCACTCCATCTCCGCCGGTCTGGACTACCCGGGTATCGGCCCGGAGCACGCCTGGCTCATGGAGACCGGCCGCGCCACCTATGTCGGTGTCACCGACGGGGAGGCTCTGCAGGCGTTCCGAATGCTCACCCGTTACGAGGGCATCATTCCGGCCCTCGAGTCCTCGCACGCCCTGGCCCACGCCCTGAAGCTGGCGGAGCTCGACGAGGTCGAGGGGCGCACCGACCGTGTCTACCTGGTCAACCTTTCCGGCCGCGGCGACAAGGACGTCAACTACGTCCGCCGCATGCTCGGTGATGCGGCGGACCTGGACCCGGCGACGCACGGTGTCGAGAATCTGGATGTCGCGGGTGCGATCGCCGAGCTGGAGGCGGAGGTCGACTAGGGCGTGCCGATGAGTCCCCTGGCGGAGCATCTGCGCAGGGGATGAGGACTGGCCGGGGCGGATCACCGTCGGGCGGGTGGAACAACACCCCACCCGGATGCCGCTCCACCTGCCCGTGACGCGGCGGAAGCATGGCCGCTCCGGGTCTCGAGGCGTTCCGGGTCGGGCTCTCTGAGTCCTTCAACCAGCGGGGCTCTCCTGGATCTCCTGCGTCACTAGTCCTTCAGCCGGGGCAGCCGGACGGTGAACCTGGAGCCGACGCCCTCCTCCGAGTCGACGGTGATCGTGCCGCCGTGCTTGTCCACGAGCGACCTGGCGATGGCCAGGCCCAGGCCGGAGCCGCCGGACGCACGGGACCGGGAGGCGTCCTCGCGGTAGAAGCGTTCGAAGACCTGCGCCGCGACCTCAGGGGGCATGCCGCGGCCGTCGTCGGCGACGGTGAGGACCACGTCCTCGTCGTCCTGCTCCAACGTGACCGTCACGGTCGCCTCCGTGCCACCGTGGGTGAGGCCGTTGGATATGAGGTTGAGCAGCACCTGGTGCAGTCGGGATGCGTCGCCCTCGACGACGGGCACCGAGGAGGTCTCATTCTTCACGCACACCGTGCGGTCCGGGAACGCCGCCCGCGCAGACGAGGCCACGGACAGGGACAGTTCGAGCAGGTCAACGGTTTTGAGTTCGAGGCGGGAGCCCTCGGCGCGGGTCAGGGCGAGCAGGTCCTCGACAAGGAGGGACATGCGGCGGGACTCGTCGTCGATGCGCTGGAGCACCATGTCGACGTCCGTGGTCGCGCCGGAACGGTAGAGCTCGGTGAAGCCGCGGACCGAGGTCAGCGGTGTGCGCAGTTCGTGGGAGGCGTCGCCGACGAAGCGGCGCATCTGCTCCTCCTTGCTCTGCGCGGTCTCGACGGACTCCTGGAGCTGGCCGAGCATGGTGTTCAGTGCGTGCGCCAACTGGCCGACCTCCGTGGTGGGCGGCCACGCCGGGACACGACGGTCGAGGTGTCCGGTGGCGATCTCACCGGCCGTGCGCTCCACCTCCCGTAGCGGCGCCATCGCCTGCCGCACGACGTAGTAGCTGATCAGCGCCAGCACGGCCAGCACGAGGAGGCTGATGACGAGCTGCACCATCGCCAGGCCGTAGAGCAGGGCGGAGTCGCGGGCGAGGTCCTTTGCGACGACCGTCGTCACCCCGTCCTCCCGGTGGGCGATGACCCGCCAGTGGGTCTTCGCACCGGAGCCCGGGGTGGAGTCCACCGTCTGCGGCGGACCGTCGACGACGACCGGTGCGAGGTGGGGCAGCTCACCGGGGTCGTTGAACACCACCGAGGAGCCGTCCTCGAAGAGTTTGATCACCACATAGTCCGACGGCGGGCGTGAGGCCGAGTCGGACTTGAAGATCTCCGAGTTGCGTGCCCAACCGCCGAGGGAGTTGATGAGGTCCTCGTCGACACGCGAATAGATGACCTCCCGCATGATCGAGGACACCGCCACCGAACTCGCCGCCAGGCCCAGGCCCGACAACAGCACGATGATGACCACCAGCCACGTCCGCAACGGCCACGCCCAGTCGGGGATCTTCGGCTGCTTCTGCGGATAGAGGGCGTCCCGCCGCCGTTGCGCACGCGTGTCCGACGGCGTCGGGTCAGGATCAGACGCCGCCGGATAAGGAGGGTAGGACGGCAATGTCACTGGCGGGGCGTCCGGAGCACGTAACCGACACCGCGGACGGTGTGGATGAGGGGAACGTCGCCGGTGTCGATCTTGCGGCGCAGGTAGGAGATGTAGGACTCCACGACGTTGCCGTCGCCGCCGAAATCGTAGTGCCACACGTTGTCGAGGATCTTGGACTTGCTCAGCACCACCTCCGCGTTGAGCATGAGGTAGCGCAGCAGGTTGAACTCGGTCGGCGAGAGCTCGACGATCTTACCGCCCTTGGTCACCTCGTGGGTCTCGTCGTTGAGGGTGAGGTCGGCGTAGGAGATCGCCGCCCCCTCGGTGTCGTGCTCCCGGCCCTGTCCGCGGCGCAGGATGACGCGCAGGCGGGTGATGACCTCCTCGAGGGAGAACGGCTTGGTCACGTAGTCGTCCGCGCCGATGGTCAGGCCATGGATGCGGTTCTCCACCGCATCCTTGGCGGTCAGGTACAGCACGGGGCCGTCGAGACCCTCGCTGCGCAGCTTGGCGAGCAGTTCGAAGCCGTCCATGCCGGGCATCATCACGTCAAGGATGTACGCGTCCGGGTCGAACTCCCGAGCCACCCGCAGGGCCTCCGTACCGGAGGATGCGGTGCGCACGTCGAAGCCCTGGAATTTGAGGCTCACGGTCAGCAACTCGACGATGTTGGGCTCGTCATCGACGACTAGCACCCTGACCGGGTTCTGGGAAGAGTCAGTCATGTTTCCCATTGTCCACCACTTTCTGCATCTGTGGTGCCGAGTCAACCCGCCCGCGCTCCCATCCGGCTGAATCGTGTCTGGGAATTCCCTTAAAGGCGGGTCACTCCCAGGCCACGGCAGCGAGGTTGACGCCCTCCGGCGCCGCCGGCGCCTCGACCAGGCCCAACAGTTAGGCGGCATGACCCTGACAGGTGGCGTTGCAACGGTCGTCATGGACCTACATCATCCGCGCGAGCAGAACCTGCTTCGCGGGCGTCACGGGGTACCAGCGGCTGATCGCCGCCCGGTACCTCCCGACGATCACCTGTCCCTCCCCGGAGTCGGGCTCCACGCCGCGGGCGGCCGCGTCGGCAAGCAGTGCCACGAGCTCATGACGCGGCGTCAGGCGCAGGGGGTGACGGCCTGTTCACGTGCGAACACGAGCACACCGCTCACAACGCCTGGACCTCCCCGGCGGCGGCGATGTTTCGCAGGTTCGTGCGCGCCAGGTGCACCATGTCGCCGACGCCGCCGCCGAAGACGGAGCGGGTCGCGGCCCGGGAGAAGCCGACGAGCATCTCCCAGGTGATGTTCGGCGGGATGGACAGGGCGTGGGGGTCGGTGCGGACGTCGATGAGCACGGGACCCGGGTACGCGAGCGCCGCGGCGAGCCTCTCCCGGAGCGTGGCGGGGTCGTCGATGAGCACGGAGTGAATGCCCGCGGCGGCCGCGAGTGCCGCGAAGTCGACTTCCTCGTGGTCGGTGCCGTGCTCGGGCATGCCCTCCACGAGCATCTCGAGTTTGACCATGCCGAGCGAGGAATTGTTGAACACGACCATCTTCACGGGTAGGTCGTGGAGTTTCACGGTGAGCAGTTCCCCGAGGAGCATGCCGAGGCCGCCGTCGCCGTTGAGGCTGATGACCTGGCGTTTCCGGTCGACGAACTGGGCGCCGATGGCGTGCGGCAGCGCGTTGGCCATGGTGCCGTGCCGGAAGGAGCCGATCTCCACGCGGCGCCCGTTGGGCGTGAGGTAGCGGGCGGCCCACACGTTGCACATGCCGGTGTCCACGGTGAACACGGCGTCGTCGGCGGCCAGTTCGTCGAGCACGTGGGCGAGGTACTCCGGGTGGATGGGGGTGTGCTCCCCGACGTCCCGCGTGTACACCTCGACGACCTTCTCCAGGGTCTCCGCGTGCTTCTTCAGCATGGAGTCCAGGAAGGAGCGGTCGGTCTTCTCCTCAAGGTGGGGGAGGATGTTCTCGATGGTGGCGCCGACGTCGCCGACGACCGGGTGATGAACCGTGGTGCGGCGGCCGATGTGCGCGGCGTTGATGTCGACCTGCGCGACGTTCCCGGTGGGGAGGAACTCGCTGTAGGGGAAGTCGGTGCCCAGGAGGATGAGCAGGTCGGCCTCGTGGAGGGCGCTGTGACAGGCTCCGTAGCCGAGGAGCCCGGACATGCCGACGTCGAAGGGATTGTCGTACTGGATGTGCATCTTGCCGCCCAAGGCGTGACCGACGGGTGACTTGATCTTCTCCGCCAGGGCGAGGACCTGCTCGCGGGAGTCCCTGGCGCCTGCACCGCAGAACAGGGTGACGGTGTCGGCGGCGTTGATCGCCGCGGCCAGCTGCGCGGCCTCCCGTGCGTCCGGGTAGACGACGGGGCGGCCGGTGGCGATGGTGGACTCCAGGAACCTGCCGTCGCCGGCGTCCTGCGTGGCGATGTCGCCGGGGATGACCAGCACCGACACGCCCTGCCCGGCCATCGTGGACTGGATCGCGTGGTGCAGGATGCGGGCGCCCTGGTCGGCGGAGTTGACCATCTCGCAGTAGCCGGAGCATTCGGCGAAGATCTGTTCGGGGTGGGTCTCCTGGAAGTAGGAGGTGCCGATCTGGTTGCTGGAGATGTGGGAGGCGAGGGCGAGAACGCGGGCGCCGTTGCGGTGGGCGTCGTAGAGCCCCTGGAGGAGGTGGAGGTTGCCGGGGCCACAGGAGCCGGCGCACACGGCCAGGCGGCCGGTGAGCAGGGACTCGGCGCCGGCGGCGAAGGCGGCGGCCTCCTCGTTGCGGACGTGGATCCACTCGAGGGAGGAGTCGCGGACAGCGTCCACGATGGGGTTGAGGCTGTCCCCGACCACTCCGTAGATCCGTTCCACGCCCTGCTTCTCGAGGGCTTCGACGAGCTGATGTGCATAGGTGCGTGCCATGGTGCCGAGGATACGACTGATTCATGCCCCGCATTGAAACTGTAACGAACGGTCAGTACAGTTCCCCCGTGTGAAACGCCTCGACAATGTCGACTCCACCCCCGCCCAACGGTGGACGTTCCTCCTCATCATCTCCCTGGGCCTGCTGCTCGTCGGTGTGGACAACTCGATCCTCTACACCGCCCTGCCTGAACTGCGCGCACAGCTCCACACCACTGAGGTGCAGGCGCTGTGGATCATCAATGCCTACCCGCTCGTGCTCGCGGGCCTCATGCTCGGCACGGGCACACTCGGTGACCGCATCGGCCACCGCCTCATGTTCCTCGTCGGCCTGTCGATCTTCGGCGTCGCGTCGCTGGCCGCGGCCTTCTCCCCCAGCGCGTGGTTCCTCGTGGCCGCCCGCGCCGCCCTCGGTCTGGGTGCCGCGACGATGATGCCCGCCACACTCGCGCTGGTGCGGATCACGTTCTCCGACGAGCGGGAGCGCAACACGGCCATCGGCGTGTGGGGTTCGGTCGCGGTGGTCGGCGCGGCGATGGGCCCGGTGCTCGGCGGCCTGCTGCTGGAGTACTTCTGGTGGGGCTCGGTGTTCCTCATCAACGTGCCGATCGCGGTGGGGGCCATCATCGCGACCATCGCCGTCGCCCCCGCGAACATGCCCAACCCGGCGAAGCACTGGGACGCCCTCAGCTCCTTCTGGGCACTGCTGTCCCTGTCCGGCCTGGTCATCACCATCAAGGAGCTGGCCAACCCGGCGCGCACGGGGTGGCTGCTCGCGGTGGCCGTGGTCCTGGTGCTCGGCGGCACCGTCCTGTTCACCCGTCGACAGAAGCGTCTCGACGACCCCCTCCTCACCTTCGACATCTTCCGTTCCCCCATCTTCACCGGTGGTGTCCTGGCGGCGGCTGGCACGATGTTCTCCGTCGCGGGCCTCGAACTCATGACGACGCAGCGTTTCCAACTCGTCGGCGGCTACTCACCCCTGGAGGCAGGGCTGCTGGTGGTGTCGGTGACCCTCACGTCCATCCCCTTCTCCGTCCTGGGTGGCGCGGTACTGCACCGGGTCGGGTTCCAGCGGCTCATCGCGGGCGGCTTCCTGGCGATCACGGTCGGAATGGGCGTGGCGGCGTGGGCGGGGTTCCATGAACAGGTGCCACTGCTCGTCGCGGCGTTGGCACTGATCGGTGCGGGCTCGGGCTCGATCATGTCCGTCAGCTCCACCGCCATCGTCGGCGCGGCCCCGGTCCGTCGGGCGGGTATGGCCGCGGGCGTGGAGAACGTCTCCTACGAGTTCGGTACGCTCGTGTCCGTGGCGGTCCTGGGCAGCCTCCTGCCGCTGCTCTACGCGAGGCAGGTCCCGGGCGGACTGGACCTGTCCGGCCCCGTCGACGGGGCGGCCTACGATCTCGCGTACCTGAGCATCGTCATCCTGCTGGGCATCGTCGCCGGTGCGTTCACGCTGGTCACGGCCTGGTGTTTCCGTGGTAACCCGAGGAGTGCCGGTGCGACACAGTAAACGCGGACAGATTCTCGCCGCCGCGGTGGATCTCATCGCCGCCGACGGCCTCGGGGGACTGAGCTATGAGACACTCGCCGACGCCGCCGGCCTGTCCAAGTCGGGCATCATCTACCATTTCCCCTCCCGCCACGAGCTGCTCCTCGGGGTGCACCGGCACCTGGCCGCCGCGTGGGAGGCGGAACTCGAGGAGATCGCCGGGGCCCCGGCCGCGGACCTCACGGCGGGCGAGCGTCTCCGGGCGGTCGTCCTATCCATGGGCCGGACCGCGGACCTTCCGGAACTCATCATGGTCCTGGACTCGCGCCACGACGAGGCGTACCGGACGGCGTGGGAGGGGGTCGACAAGCGGTGGATGCCGGACCCCTCATCGACCGATGACTACCTTGTGCAGCTGCTGGCCTACGGCCTGTGGGCTCACGACCACGTGCACCATGAGCCGCTGTCGCCCCGGGACCGTGAGCGGCTCATATCCGCTGCGCTGGAGCGCATTCCGACCTAAGATCCGGGCATGAGCACCACGACCACCATGCGCACCGACCGCGGCACAGTCACCGCCTGGGCCCTGTGGGACTGGGGTTCCGCTGCCTTCAACGCCGTACTGGTGACGTTCATCTTCTCCGTCTACCTCACGGACTCGGTGGGCGCGACACTCGATTCGAGTTTCACCCCGACCACCCTCTACGGCTGGGTGATGGCGGTCGCGGGCGTGCTCATTGCGGTGGTGGAGCCGATCATCGGGCAACGCTCCGACCTCAGGGGTACCCGGCGTCGATCGCTGGGGGTGTGGACGTTCATCACCATCGCCCTGATGGCCTCCCTGTTCGTGGTGCGCAACGACGCCCCCGTGTACTTCTGGATCGGCGCCGTCATCATGGCGGTGGCCTCCGTCCTCTTCGAGTTCGCCGAGGTCAACTACTACGCGCAGCTCAACCAGGTGTCCACGGAGGCCAACGTGGGCCGTGTCTCCGGTTTCGGCTGGGGCATGGGGTACGCAGGCGGCATCGTCCTGCTGCTCATCTGCTACTTCGGCTTCGTCGCCGGCGAGGGCGGCCTGCTCGGCCTGCCCACGGAGGACGGCCTCAACATCCGCCTGGTGGCGGTCTTCGCTGCGGTGTGGTTCGCGGTGTTCGCCATTCCGGTCCTCGTGCGTGTGCCGGAGATCCACCCGTCCGGCGCCGCCGACACCGAAGGTGTCCCCGCTGCTTATCGACGCCTCCTCCACACCATCCGCGACCTCTGGCACTCCGAACGCAACGCCCTGTATTTCCTGGTCTCCTCCGCGGTGTTCCGCGACGGCCTGGCCGGCGTGTTCACCTTCGGGGCCATCCTCGCCGTCACCGTCTACGGGCTCACCCCGGGTGACGTCCTCCTCTTCGGCGTCGCCGCCAACGTCGCCGCGGCCGCCGGCGCCATGGTGGGCGGACTTCTCGACGACCGCCTCGGCCCCAAGCCCATCATCATCGCCTCACTGGTCCTGATGATCGCCTCGGCGGGCACCCTCTACATTGTCGAGGGCCCGGCCATGTTCTGGGTCTTCGGCCTCATGCTGTGCCTGTTCGTCGGCCCGGCGCAGTCCGCGGCCCGGTCCTTCCTCTCCCGCGTCGCCTCCGACGGGCGGGAGGGGCAGCTCTTCGGCCTCTACGTCACCACCGGACGCGCCGTGTCGTGGCTCTCGCCGCTGGCCTTCGGCCTGTTCGTCTCGGTCGGTGGGACTGACCGCTTCGGCATCCTCGGCATCGGCCTGGTGCTGCTGGTCGGCGCGCTGCTGCTCATCCCGGTGACCGATCCGACGAAAGAACCCGGCCGTCAGGTGACGACCGGGTCCGGGGCGGCGTTCTAGACGTCGCGGGCGATGAGCTCCTCGAGCGGCGTCGGGGAGATCAGGTACGGCGCGACCTCGAGGACGGTGTAGGCACCCGCCTGCCCGGCCTCGCGCAGACGGTGGGCCGCCCGGGCGTAGGCCAGTGCCACGGCACCGGTGAAGTCCGGGTTGCGGTCCAGGTCCAGGTTGTACTCGATGGACTGGATGTAGCCGCCGGTGTCACCCGCCGTGATGACGTGACCGCCGTGGGGCATGCCGGTGTGCTCGGCGTCGAAGGTGGCCTCGTCGATGAAGTGGACCTCGACCTCGTAGCCGACGAAGTAGTCGGGCATGGTGCGGATCTCATTCTCGATGCGCGCCCGGTCCGCCTCATCCGCCACGATGAAGCAGCGGCGCAGGTGGGCCTGCTTGCCGGTCAGGCCGGCCTCCCCCTTGCGTGCCGCCTCCAGGGCCTCCGGCGACGGGATGGTGTACTGCACGCCCTTCTTCACGCCCTCGATGCGGCGGACCGCATCCGAGTGGCCCTGGGAGAGGCCGGGGCCCCAGAAGGTCTGCTGCTGCCCGCCCGGCAGGAGGGCCTGGCCGATGGTGCGGTTGAGGGAGAACATGCCCGGGTCCCAGCCGGTGGAGACGATGGCGACGGTGCCGTTCTCTTTCGCCACCTTGTCCATCTCTGCGCGGTGGCGCGGGACGTCGCGGTGGTTGTCGTAGGTGTCGACGGTGTTCGCGTGGCGGATGAATTCCGGCGCCTGCTCCGGGATGTCGGTGGCGGAACCGAGACAGAGGACGGCGACGTCAAACTTGTCGGTGTGCTCACCGAATTCCGCGACGGGCAGGACCGGGGTGGCCGGGTCGAGGGTGTCGAGTGCCTCGCGACGTGAGAACACGCCCGCGAGCTCCATGTCCGGCTGCTGGCCGATGAGCTTCTCGACGGACTTGCCGAGGTTGCCGTAACCGACGATCGCGACCCTGATGTTCACCATGTGCTGACTCCTTGAGGTGGGTGACGGTGCTTCCTGTCGCCCATTCTACGGACCACCACCGGTCAGTCAATAGAAATTGCGGGAGACATGGCATCCCCACACACACGAAAAAGGTGGCCCCGGCCTGCAGAGCTGGAGACGAGACTTGAACTCGCAACCTACGGTTTACAAGACCGTTGCGCTACCAATTGCGCCACTCCAGCGTCGACGGACACGTGTGCCCGCCTGACTGCAGATGGTACCGCAGGATCGGTGGGTGTCAGAAACCGGCACAAGCGATAGGGTGGCGCCGTGCCCTCCCTCATCACCCGCCTCGGATCCCTGGGATCACTGTTCTCCGGGTCCGGCCGCATCGCCACCATTGATGCCGCCAAGGCCGCGCCCCCGCCGTCCCCACTCGCACCCGTCGACCTCACCGACCAGGCGCAGGTCGCCGCCGTCATGGATCTGGCGGTCCGCATCGGCGACATCCTGCTGTCCTCGGGGACGTCCAACTCGGACACGAAGACGCAGATCCACGCGGTGACCAGCTCCTACGGCCTGCACTACTGCCACGTGGACATCACGATGAACACCATCACGATCTTCACGCAGATCGGCACGACCCGGAAGACCCCCGTCACCGTGTTCCGCGTCGCCCGTCAGCTGACCACCGACTTCTCCCGTCTCTCCGAGGTCGACCGCCTCATCCGTTCCATCCAGGCAGGCGCGACCCCGCCGGAGACGGCCGAGAAGATCCTCGACGAGATCACCCGGCGTCCCGCCTCCTACGGCGTAGTCACCTCAATCATGGGCTGGGGGCTGCTGGGCGGCTCGGTGGCGGGTCTGCTGGGTGGTGGCCCGGTGGTCGTCGTGACGGCGTTCCTCACCGCAGTGCTCATCATGTCCGTGAACACGATCCTGGCGCGGCACCAGCTCCCCTACTTCTTCCAGAACGTCTTCGGCGGGATCATCGCGACGGTTCCGGCGGCGATCATCTACACGCTGGCCGCGGAACAGGGCGTGCAGATCTCCCCGAGCCAGGTCATCGCGTCGGGGATCATCGTGCTGCTCGCGGGACTGACGCTGGTGCAGTCACTGCAGGACGGGATCACGGGGGCGCCGGTGACGGCGTCGGCACGCTTCTTCGAGACGATGCTGCTCACCGGGGCAATCGTCGCCGGGGTGGGTATCGGCATCCAGCTGTCGTCGATGCTGGGCATGTCGCTGCCTCCGCTCCAGACCTACCAGCCCCCGAACTTCACGTCGCTGAGTCTGCGGGTGTTCTGCGGCGGCCTGGCGGCGGCGGGCTTCGCCATCGCCAGCTACGCCGAGTGGTCGTCGGTGGTGACCTCCGCGCTGACGGCGACGGCCGGTTCAGCGTTCTACTACTTCGTGCTCATCCCGAGCGGCGCGGGCCCGGTGATCGCGGCGTCGATGGCCGCGGTGGTCATCGGCCTGGCCGGCGGTCTGCTGGCGCGTCGTTTCCTCATCCCGCCGCTCATCACCGCGGTCGCGGGCATCACGCCGTTCCTGCCGGGCCTGTCCGTCTACCGCGGCATGTACGCCTCGCTCCACGAACAGACGCTGGCCGGTTTCACCAACATCGCCCTGGCCCTGGCCATCGCCTCTGGACTGGCGGCCGGCGTGGTCCTCGGCGAATGGGCCGCCGCCCGCCTGCGGCGCCCGCCGACACTACGCCCCTACCGTGCTTTCCGACGCCCCCGTCGCGTCACCTTCCAGCAGCTGAAGGAGCGCAGGGACAGGCGGGTGCGGAAATCCCCGGATACATAGCGTAGAATAGTTCTTCTACTGTGCCCTGACCACCACTTTTACAGGAGGATCCGTGCCGCCCAAGGTCACTGACACCCGCCCGACCCCCGAGGCCCTGCATGCCGTGGAGGAGGAGACCGCCGCCTCCGCCCGGCGGATTGTCGCCACGTACGCGCAGGATTTCATGGACGGTGTGACCCTGATGTGCATGCTCGGCGTGGAGCCGAAGGGCCTCGTCTACTCGAAGCTGGCCGCCGAGCTGGACGAGGCTGAGCCGACGACGGCGAAGCGCACCCGCAAGGCCGCGAAGAAGACGACCAAGAAGACGACCAAGAAGACCACGAAGAAGACGACGAAGAAGACCACCGCCAAGAAGACGGTCAAGAAGGCCTAAGCGCCGATCATGAGCGGCGACAACAACTTCGTGGTCGTGGCCAACCGCCTGCCGGTTGACCTGCACACCGCCCCCGACGGCACCCGCACCTGGACACCGAGTCCGGGCGGGTTGGTCGCCGCACTCTCACCGGTGCTGGAACACCAGCAGGGCTGCTGGGTGGGCTGGCCGGGCGTACCCGATGAGGCCCCCGAGCCCTTCCGTACCGACGCCGGGGTACTCCTCCACCCGGTCCGTCTCACCCAGGCGGACTTCGAGGGCTTCTACGAGGGTTTCTCCAACGCCTCCCTGTGGCCCCTGTACCACGACCTCATCGTCACCCCCGTCTACCACCGTGAGTGGTGGGCCCGGTACCGCGATGTCAACCTGCTGTTCGCGCAGGAGGTCGCCGAGGTCGCCGCCGAGGGCGCCACCGTGTGGGTGCAGGACTACCAGCTGCAGCTGGTGCCGGGTATCCTCCGTCAGCTGCGACCCGACCTGCGGATCGGCTTCTTCCTGCACATCCCCTTCCCGGGCGCGGACCTGTTCCGTCAGCTGCCCTGGCGCGACGAGATCATCCGCGGCCTGCTCGGCGCGGATCTCATCGGTTTCCATCTCGAGTCCAACGCCCGCAACTTCCTCGACCTGTGCGCCGGCACGGAGGGGCTCAGCGTCTACGGGCAGCCGTCGACAAGGTGTGTCGACGCCCACGTGACCACCCACGACGGCCGTTCCGTCGCCGTCGGAGCCTTCCCCATCTCCATCGACATGGATTCGCTGGGTGAGGGGACGCCGGGGGGCGTCGAGAAGCTGCGTGCGGAACTCGGTGACCCGCAGACGGTGATCCTCGGTGTCGACCGCCTCGACTACACGAAGGGCATCCTCCAGCGCCTGCTCGCCTTCGAGGAGCTGCTGGAGACCGGCGCCCTCGAGGGCGCCGTGTTCATGCAGGTGGCGACTCCCTCGCGGGAACGCATCGACCAGTACCGCGTGGCCCGTTCCCAGGTGGAGGAGGCCGTCGGCCGCATCAACGGCCGCTTCGGTTCGATGGGCCGGCCCGTCGTGCACTACCTGCACCAGTCGCTGTTGAAGAGTCAGCTGCGCACCTACTACGAGGCGGCGGACGTCATGCTCGTCACCCCGTTCAAGGACGGCATGAACCTGGTGGCCAAGGAGTACGTCGCCTGCCACCCCGACGGCTCCGGCGCGCTGGTGCTCTCCGAGTTCGCGGGCGCCGCCGTCGAGCTGCACCAGGCGAACCTGTGCAACCCCTTCGACCTGGAGTCGATCAAGCGGGCCCTGCTGCAGGCCGTCCAGGGTTCCCCCGACGTCATGCGGGAACGGATGCTGGCCATGCACGCGCAGGTCTCCGAATACGACGTCGACCGCTGGGCCGAGGCCTTCCTCAGTGCGCTGGAGGCGGACCGGTGAAGCGGGTCATCGCGGCAGTGGTCACCGGCGTCCTCCTCGCGGCCTGCACCCCGGACCCCACCGCCGACGTCGCGGGCACGTCGTGGCAGATCACCGACATCTGGACCGCCCCCGGCCAGGCCTCCGCCCTGCTGCCGCAGTCGGCGGGTCTGGCACGCCTGGTGTTCGGCGAGCAGTCCCTGTCCGGACACACCGGTTGCGTGCCGATCCAGGGCACCGTCACCTTCACCCGCGCCGGGACTCCCGCCCGCGCCGACGACGCCGACACCCTGCGCATCGACCACATCGAGCACCGGTCCACCGCCGCCGCCGACTGCCCCGCCCTGCACACCCACCTGCAGCTCGAGGAACTCCTGGCACCGGGCGCCGAGTTCGACCTGCGCCACTCCGAGCGGGAGGTCAGCCTGACGTTGCGCACCGACGCCGTGGACCGGCCCGCGATCAGACTCGCCGCGATCTAGGGTGGGCGCATGAGCTTCATCACCCGCCTGGCGGACGCCGGATCCCTGCTGATCGTCACCGACTTCGACGGCACCCTCGCCGGCCTGTCCACCGACATCTACGACGTGCCCGTCAACGCCGACTCCCTCGCCGCCCTCACCCGGCTGGCCGGGCTCCCCGACACCCACGTCGCAGTGCTCTCCGGCCGCCACCTGGAGGGTCTGCGACAGGTCTGTCGCCTGCAGCCGCCGGTGATCTTCGCCGGTTCGCACGGCTCGGAGTCCGCGGAGCACGGCGTCACCCTCACCCCGGAGCAGGAGGCGGCACTGGCACACCTCGATGACACCCTGGTCTTCCGGCACCCCCTCGTCCACGTTGAGCGTAAACCCTTCCAGTATGTCGTGCACACCGCACAGATCGCCGCCACCGACCAGGCCACCGCCGACGCGATCCTCGAGCAGACCCTGCTCATCGACGCACCCGGCACCCGCGTCTCCCGTGGCAAGAACATCGTCGAGTTCTCGGTCTCCGACGTGACCAAGGGCACCTGGATCGCTGCCGAGATCGAGCGCGTGTCCCCCGATGTGGCCCTGTTCATCGGCGACGACACCACCGACGAGGACGGCTTCCGAGTTCTGCGCTCGGGCGACGTCTCCGTCAAGGTCGGCGTCGGCGAGACCGCCGCCACGGAACGGGTCGCCGACATCCCCGCGGTCGCGGACCTGCTCACCCGGCTTGCCGACGCCCGCTCCGCCCACCTCGGTATCCCCCGCGACACCGTGGGACGTTTCGAGGCCGTCACCGCCGGCTTCACCGCCGAGGTCATGCGCGTCACCGACTGGGACGCCGCCACACCGTGTGAGGGCTGGGCAGCGAGCGACATCGTCGACCACCTCCTCACCTGGTACCCGGCCAACCTGCGCAACGCCGGCATCGACCTCGAGGTCACCGGCGACTCCCCGGTCACCCGGTGGTTCAGCTTCGTCGCCGCCGTCCGCGCCCTGCTCACCGACGACCGCGCCACCGCCCCCTTCCACTTCGGTCCCGACGAGGGGCGGACCGTCGCGCAGGTGACCAACGCGTTCCTGCTGCCGGACATCTTCATGCACACCTGGGATCTCGCCCACTCGCAGGGACACGACGTGGTCCTCGACCCCGACTACGCCGCCCGCAACCTCGCCGGACTCCAGTCCCTCGGTGAGGAGCTGCAGGACGCAGGACGGTTCGGCCCTCCCGTCGACGCCCCCGTCGACGCCACCCCGGGAGAACAGCTCATGGCGTACGCCGGGCGCGTGGTGCGCTGACCGTCGACCCCGGGTGGAACGTGGTCTCCAGGATCTCCCGGGGCGCCGGCTCGGGCGGCGGGGAATCGACGCGGTGGACGTCGATAAGCTCCAGCAGGAGGCGACCTGCCGCACGCCCCTTCTCCTTGTTCGGCTGCACCACGGTCGTCAACCCCTGGGTGAGGGCGGTGCGGATGCCGTCGAAACCGGTGACCGACAGGTCCTCCGGCACCGCGATACCCCGGACGGCCGCATACTCCATGACACCGAGCGCCATGGAGTCCGTCGTGCACAGGACCGCCGTGAGCTCCGGGTGCGTCGTGAGCATCTCCTCTGCCGCGGACCGGCAGTTCGCCTGGTCGTTGATGTGCCGTGTGATCACCGGCACGTCCTCGAGGCCGGCCGCCATGAACTCCTCCAGGGCCCCCAGGACACGCGCGCGCTGGACGTGGAGGGCCGCCGTAGGCAGGGTCGCGACGTCTACGGGGCCGTCCTGCTGCGTCCGCTCCAGCCGGATGGCGAGGACACCGATGCGGGTGTGGCCGGCGTCGAGAAGCGCGCGGGCCGCCGGCTTGATTGCCGCATGATCGTCGATGCCGACGAACGGCAGGTCCAGGCCCTTCGGCTGATCGCACACCACCAGCGGCGTGTGCCGGGCGCAGGCGGCGGCCAGGTGCGGATCCCCCTCCGCCACCGAGTACACCACGATCCCGTCGACAACCGCCCGCCCCACCAACGCCGAGACATCCTGCTCCGACGGACCCGCGGGGATGAGCGTCAGGGAGGATTCCGTACCCGACGTCGCCTCCGCCATGCCCGCCAGAAAATCCACGGAGGCGGCGTCCTCGAAGGCGTAGGACAGGTGCTCGGTGAGCAGCACCCCGATTGACCCGACCCGGCGGGTGCGCAGGGAACGGGCCATCGGGTCGGGCCCCGGATAGCCACGCGCGGCGGCCGCCCGGAGGATGCGCTCACGCAGTTCCGTCGACAGCTGATCCGGCTGATTGTAGGCATTGGACACGGTGGTCCGTGACACGCCGAGCTCCGCAGCCAATGATGCCAGTGTCCGTGCACGTTTGACCATGCCCCAAATCTATCCGGTGGCACTGCCCAGGGGAGATCCCCCGGCCAGGACAACTCTGACAACGTCTGCATCCGGTACGCGGGCAGGGGCATCCCAGGGCCTTCCCGTCGACGCCCCGGGACTGCCGTATCTCCACGGTTCGCTGCACAACAGCAACGGGACTCGCCTCGGACTGCGTGAGAATGCCCGTCGAGCTGTGCAGCATCGAGGGCAAGGGTGCACCTGGTGCGCAGTCTGAAGCAGCTGCTGACCAGCGCCGGGCCTGGTACGACACCGGTCGTGGTCTCTGACTTCTTCGGTTTCCAGACATACTCACGGTCGACTGCACCTACGGCCATGCTCTGACACCCGGTCAGCTGAACAGGAATTTCGGCACCGGCCTGCACGGCCCGGCAGCCCCCGACGGCACAGGAAAATCAACTCTGCTGTCCACCCTGACCGGGGAGACAGGGCACCTCGGAGTCGGCGCTGTCCCCCTCATAGCCGAGCCGGTCTTCTACCCGGACCTCACCGACCTTCTCCACGCCCCACCCTCCTGGCTCTCCTCCGGCCAGTGTCAGCGTGTCTTCCTTGTCTCCCATCTGCCGGCGTGGGCCGTCTGGGGGATCACCGCCGTCTCGGGGCTGGCCACCGTCGGCGCTGTCAGGGCCGTCGGTGGCAACGCGGACGTCCCCCGGCAGACCTCCACGGGATAAGGGTCTCGCCGGGAATCCTCAACTACTACGGTCACGGACTGGCTCCGGCCATACTCGTGCTCACTGGAGCGGGAATCACGTGATCAGGGCCATCGCGGAGTACGCGCGGACCGGATGACTGTTGCTCAGGGGTGGCCCACCATCCGGCGGGATGTGCACCACCCCACCCGGCCGACGCT
>CAJDUQ010000011.1_pt1 | contig 51394 bp, 49 predicted proteins | sample 7390901 | NCBI WGS metagenome assembly CAJDUQ01 (sample SAMEA7055691, study PRJEB34461) | soil metagenome | biome: terrestrial ecosystem; feature: Peninsula; material: soil | place: Antarctica | collected 2016 | reverse complement strand
ATGATCCTCCTGCTCGCACTGCGGGCTCCGGTGTTGACGGACATAGTTCTCCTCGGCTTGGTGTTTCTTCTACGGGACTATCGGTCGCGCCTGCCCGTTCGTTACCTGACCGCGCAGCCCTGACAGCATCCCTGCTGCGAGACACTCTAGAGCAAAAAATAAAGAAAAGCTCACCACTTCGTTATCTTTCCGTGATTTTTTCCTGTCTCACCTGGGAGGTTCCGGGGAAATCTCGTGGTGCCAGGCGACCCTGATTCCGGGGTCGGCGGGCCCGAGATCCTCAAGGACCTCCGCCGGGGCGAGGCTGATCTCCAGCAGACGGCCGTCCGTGAGGGCGAAACGGATGTTCGACAGGAAACGCCCCATGCTCATCGGCTCCCGGTAGGACGCCAGCAGCTCCGCCACAGCCGGGGTCTGCAGGGCTTCCCGGGCGCGGGCGGCCTCCTCCCGGCCGTACCACTCGGGCACGAACTCCGGGGCGATCGAGGTGTCCGCCGCCTGCCAGGACCACGGCAGCCACTTGTCGTGACCGACGCGTGCGTCGGGGTCCCGCGGCTGCCGGGCTGCCAGCGGGGTCGTGAGGCCGACGGTGTCGAGCACGCGCATCTCCAACGGCGCATTCATGCTGGTCATTCCGAGATTGATGTGATAGACGGTCGGAGGCTGACCGGCCAGTCCGGAGGGGTCGTCGACGGCGAGTTCACGCGGGATACGCGGAGAGGTGATCCACGAGAACTCCTCCTCGTTGAGCAGGATCATCGACATCAGGGCGGTGTCCTCGGCCATCGCCCGCTCCATGACCTCCGGATAGTGGTTCATGGCCTTCGCGGTGAGGAAGTCGGTCGCATACCGCGGCGGGTCATTCTGCTCCCGGAAGGTGGCATAGGTCCAGAAGTCGCGCTCGTCGACGATGCCGAGCTCCTCGTAGTCGGTCTCCCAGTCGATCGGGTGACCGGCGATCGTCGTGATCACCGCCCAGACCCCCACTCCGAGGAAACCGGCCGCAGCGACCAGGTCGACCGGAGGGCGTGTCACCTGCAGGTCCGACAGCGGCACCACAGCGACCGGCAGGAGCAGGGCGAACAGCGGCAGCAGGAGCATGCGCCCGTGCATGAAGTCGCCGCCGACACGCAGCACGTAGAGCACGTGGATGAGGCCCGCCAGCAGCACCAGGGCGACGACCGCCTCCGGGGACCGCAGGCGCGCCAGCCCCACCGGGACCGCAGCTGCATCAGCCACCTCGGCAGGGGTGGAGGGGGCCGTCGCCAGGCGCCACAGGGTGACGCCGCCCAGGCCCACGGCGAGTGCCAGCGCCAGCCACAGCCCGTACGGGTCGGTGAGGTCGCGGACGTAGTGCCAACCGTCGGCCCACTCGGCGTCACCGGCGGACTTCGCGACGGCCGTGTGCGGCGTGAGCAGACCGTAGTAGCCCATGCGGAAGATCTGGTAGCCCGCCGGCACGGGCAGCGCCACCGCCAGGATGAGGGCCCGTTCCCGCCACGTGGCCGCGGCGAGCAGCAGGAGCAGCCCGGCCAGGCCGCCGTAGAGCGCCAGCTCGGGTCGGACCAGCCAGGACAGGCCGGTCCAGAAGGCCAGCGTCCAGGTGGCCCACCCGGTCCCCGTGCGCTGCACCCAGCTCACCAGCAGTCCCCACAGCCCGGCGATCCACAGCAGACTCAGCCCCCACTCGAGGCCGGAGGTGGCGAAGTCACGGGCCGGCGGCAGCGCCAGGTAGATGATCCCGCCTACGGGGAGCAGGAGGAGGGCGGGGCGACGCCGTTGCAGACGGGTCGTGCCCCACGCCGCGATGCCCAGAGCCGCAGTGGTGGACAGGAGAGCCAGCCACATGGCGATGTCCTCGAGGCGGGCATCCGTGACCAGTGCCCCGAGATAGATGAGGTACTGCCACAGGGTGGAGGTGTTGGCCTCCACGCGCTCCCCCGCGTTGAACACCGGGCCGTTGCCGGCGAGCAGGTTGCGTACCGTGCGCAGGACGATGAGACCGTCATCGCTCATCCAGCGACGACGCCACCCGCCGATAAAGGCGAGGACCGCGACGAGCACGGCACCGGCCAGCCCGGTCCACACCGTGAGGGAACGCGTGATGGACGGTGGCGTGCTGGCCTTCCGGTGGCGGCTACTCCCCGTTCGTGCAGGTTGACCGGACACCCCGGCAGCTGTGGTCATGCGGCAGATGTTAGCAGGGGGACGGGTGGGCCTCAGGGACCGGCGGCGTCGGGGGAAGCACACCCCGGAATCGGATGACCCCCGGAACCTGGACTGGTTCCGGGGGTCGCAGAGAGCGCGGTGGCTAGATCGCCGGCACGAGGTACACCGCGAAGACGATGCACAGGATCCAGAGCACGGCCAGCATCTGCAGGACGCGGTCGGACAGTGCCATCTCATCCGGGGCGCCACCGGCACCGCGGTCGACGTCAGCGGCGTAGCGCAGGATCGCGATGGTGAACGGCACCATCGAGATCTGGTACCAGACGCCGGCCATGCCCTCGACGGCGTTGGAGAGCTGGAAGCCCCACAGGGCGTAGCTCATGACGACGGCCGTGGCGGCCATCGTCCACACGAAGCGCAGGTAGGTGGCGGTGTAGCCCTGCAGGGAGCGGCGGATCTTCTTGCCGGTGCGCTCGGCGAGCTGGAGCTCGGCGTAACGCTTGCCGGAGGCCATGAACAGCGAACCGAAGGCGGCGACCAGCAGGAACCACTGGGACAGTTCGATGCCGGCGGCCACACCACCGGCCATGGCACGGAGCATGAAACCAGAGGAGACCAGCGCGATGTCAATCACCGGCAGGTGCTTCCAACCGAAGCAGTAGCCCAGCTGGAGCGCGATGTAGACGGACACGACGGCCGCCAGACCCCAACCGGAGGAGGCCAGCAAGGACAGGCCCACGGCGGCGATGATGAGGATGACCGCCATCGCGTACGCCAGGCCGACCGGCAGCATGCCGGAGGCGATCGGGCGGAAACGCTTGGTGGGGTGCTCGCGGTCGGCGTCGACGTCGCGGGCGTCGTTGACCAGGTAGATCGAGGACGCAGCAAGGCAGAATACGACGAAGGCGAGGAGGATGTCGAGAAGCGTGCGCCCGTCGGTGAGCGCCTCGGTGCCGGCGGCCGCGGGGGCGGCGACGACGAGGACGTTCTTCACCCACTGCTTGGGGCGCAGCGCCTTGACCATGGCGTCGGGCAGGTTCTTCGGCGGGCGGCGCTTACGGGTGTTGTCGAGGCCCTCGGTGTGCGGTTCCGAGTAGAAGATGCCGGTCGGCTCCTCGACCTGGTGTTCCTCGGTCACTCGCTCTTCCTCTCCATTGCGGTGATCACCTTGGCGGTGGTGGCCCCGAGCACGGCACCCGCGAGGGTGTCGGTCGGGTAGTGGACTCCCAGAACCATACGCGACACCATCATCACCGGGACGCCGACGAGCGGCAGCCGGGACCCCGTGAGGTCGGACAGGCTGACGAGCGCCGCGGTGGTGGAGGTGGCGTGGGAGGACGGGAAGGACAGTCGGGAAGGCGTGCCGACGCCCACCCGGATCCGCTCGTCATGTGGACGGGTACGGCGCACGATCCGCTTGATCACCACGGATGCCGCATGGGACGCGAAAGCGGAGGCCCCCAGCGCCAGCCACTGACGGCGGCGCCGCTTGTCGACGACCGCACCCGCACCGGAGAGCGCGAACCAGCCGAGGGAGTGCTCCCCCCAGTAGGACAGCGCGGTGGCGGCGGGGATGACACCCGGACGGTCGACGAGTGCGTCCTGCACCAGGACCAGGAGATCTACCTCACGGCTCATTCGAAGATCCTCCTCCACGACTCGCGGCTGACCAGATCGGGCTGTGCGGCGCGGTACTCCCGGCGGAGCTCGTCGAAACGCTCGGCGATCTGCTTCTGCAGGGCCCAGGTCTCCTTGAGCAGGCGCTCGGCGAGGTCGCGGTCGCGCTTGCGGTAGGCGACGCCGTTGTTGCCGGCGGTGGTGACGGTCGCGCCGTCGAGACGCGAGAGCGAGAACCAGCGGGCCTCGGCCGGGGAGAGGTTGACCTGTGGCGTGGTGTGGTGCTGCGGGTCCTCCTTGCCCAGGGAGTGCCTGAGACCCTTGAACAGCCAGCCGACCTTCTTGACCTTGGCCAGACGGCCGCCGATGTCCCTGGTGGGCACGCCCGGCGCTCCGGAGGCGGGGGGCAGGTCGGAGGCCGAGGGGATGACCACGGCATCGGAGTAGTTCCGGCGGATCGCCGCGATGCGCGGCAGCGAGGACTCCAGGATGTCGAAGAGCTGGTCGGGGCCGGCGAGGAAGTCCTTCATCGACTCGATCTGGATGGCCAGAGTCGAGTACTCCATGCACATGAGGTGCTTGAAGGTGGACTTGCGTAGGGAGGCGATGATGCCGTGGACGGGGCCGTCATGGTTGAGGGCCGCGACGATGAGGCGGTTCCGCAGATGGAAGTAGGCCTGCCAGTCGATGGCGTCGTCCTTGTCGGCCCAGGCCATGTGCCAGATGGCCACGCCGGGCCAGGTGACGGTGGGGAAGCCCGCCTTGCCGGCGCGCAGGGAGTACTCGGTGTCGTCCCACTTGATGAACAGGGGCAGGGGCTGCCCGATCTGCTCGCTGACGACGCGCGGGAACATGCACATCCACCAGCCGTTGTAGTCGACGTCGATGCGGCGGTGCAGGTCCTTCGAGTTCTTGGCGTCCGGGTCCTTCTCGTCACCGTCGTGGCCGGTGAAGCCGAGGGGGTACCTGGCGAAGTCATGGTCGTAGGTCGAGTGCGGTGCCTCGCCCCACATGAAGTCATGGTCCTGGACGATCTCGCCCATGGTGCGCAGCTGGGAGCGTTCCTGCAGGTTGAGCATCTGCCCGCCGACGATGATCGGGGACTTCGCGTAGCGGCCGACCTGCACGGCACGGAGGATGGACTCCGGCTCGATGGCGATGTCGTCGTCCATGTAGAGGATGAACGGGGACTGCGCGGCGCCGGCCGCGCCGTCGCCGAGGGCCTCGTACATGATGCGGGAGTAGCCGCCGGAACCGCCGAGGTTACCCTGACGGAACTCGTGGAAACGCTCACCGAAGTGGGCGACGGCCTCGTCGTAGCCGGGCTCGTCGGCCGGGTGCTGGTTGCCCTGGTCGGGCATGATGACGGTGTCGATGGCGGCGTCGACAAGCGGGTCCTCGCCGAGGGCCTGCAGTGCGGCGACCGCATCGTGGGGGCGGTTGAACGTCGGGATGCCGACGGTCACGCGCTTGTCGAAGGGGCCGACCTCAGTGCCGTCGGGCATGATCTGCGGGCCCGGCTCACGGTCGGCGTACCAGCCGGCGTCGGTGAGGGTGGTGGTGGTCTCGGCAGTGACGTCGAACCACAGCCAACCGCCGTCCTCGAAGTGCGAGAGCGGGATGGTGAATTCCGCCACATCGTCTGTGATGAACCCTCCGGTGACGGCCACGCGTGTGCCGTCGATCTTCGAGCGGTACACCTCGATGCTCGCCTGGCCGGCGACATTCATGCGCAGCAGCACATGGTCGAGCTGGGACCAGCGTCGCCAGTAGCTGGCGGGGAAAGCGTTGAAGTAGGTCTGGAAGGAGGCCTCGGCACCGGCGGGGACCGTCACGCTGACGCGGTCCTCCCAGGTCAGGCGCTCCTTGTTCTGCTCCGCCTCGATGAGGTAGAGCATGCGCACGTCGTGCGGCTCGCCCTTCCGGGGCAGCAGGATGCGCTGCAGCATCTCACGCACAGGGCCATTCGGGGTGTTCTTAACGTCGTTCACGTCGGGTGAATCCGCCTTTCGACTCATCTCCGGAACAAGGGTAGTGCCCGGAGGCCGGATTCCGCGCCCCACGCACCGGGGGGCTGGCCTTATCCTGGGGCGTACGAGATCCTTCCTCGCCGCCCTTCTCCTCGGCCTGGCACTTCTGGGTCTCGCCCCCGGGGATCGACCTCCCGGGGAAGGTCCGCGATGTCACCTACATCGTGTTCCGCACCAACGACGACAACCTCAACGACACCGTCCGCCACTTCGGTGAGAATGAACGCCGCGACCTCATCTCCGAGGCCGGCGACAAGTGGGCGCCGGGCGCCCTCATTGTCGCCGTGGGCCGCGATCCGCAGCGTCTGGGCGTGTACTGCGGCGATGACGTCTGCGACGCCGTGAACAGGTACTCGGAGGGACGTCTCGACGGCATCCTCGACCGCACGCGCCCGCCTCTGCGCAACGGCAACCTGGCCGCCGGTCTGCTCGAGGGCACCAAGGCGGTGGCGGACCCGACGGCCGTACGGGAGCCCTCCGACGGCCCGGGCTGGACGGGATGGCTCTTCGGCGGCATCGCGGCGGTGCTGGGAGCTGCAGGCCATCGACATCCGCGCACACTCGCTCACCCCCCGGCCGACGATGCTCTGCGACGCCAGTGGAACGAGATCAAGACCGGCTTCCTCGGCCTCAACACCACCTTCGATCAGCTGGAGGGACTGCAGGTGGGATCGTCGGACAAGGAGTTCCGCGCGCGCCGGAAAGAGAATCGGTGAGGCTCACGAGCAGGCCACGCGCCTGCGGACCGCGGAGAAGAACATCGAGCAGCTCGCACGGATGGAGCACGGTGACGCGGACGTGCGCCGCCGCGAACTCACCGAGCTGCACGAGGACATCCTCCGGGCGGTCTCCGACATTGAGGACGTGGACCTGAAGAACCGTCTCTCGCTTCTCGACGACCGCGTCCCCGATCTGCGTTCCCGCCTCGATGCCCCGCACTTCATGGACGAGTTCGCCGACCTGGTGACCGATCACCGTGGGCTGGTGAAGGCCGCTCAGAAGAAACTGTACGAGCAGTCCGGTGCCAGGGAGGACTCGGACCGGGACCGCCAGGCACCCGCCCTGTGGGAGGTGGGGTGGCGCCCCGGCCACGGCTACGGCAACTACGTCCCCTGCGCCACGGTGTATTCGTGGCACCCGGCGGACGTGCAGGCCGCACAGTCCTCAAGCAGTGCCACCACCGGTTATTCCTCGGGGGGTTCTCCGGTGGCGGTGGCTCCTCGAGCTGCCAGCAACCGAAGGGGCCGCTCAGGGTGGGGCAGAAATCAGGCGGCGAACTCCTCGGACTGCACCTCGTCGAGAGCACGGACCGGGATGTGCAGATCGGTGAGCAGGTCGGCGACGCGCGCCTCGAGATCATCGGCGAAGGCGCGGACCTCCTCGACGCTCATGCCGTCGGTGGCCGGGACGTCCCACTGGACGAAGCTGCGGCCCGGCAGGTCATGGGTCTCCCCGGAGTCGAGGTAGACGACGATGTCGGCGGCGGCGAGGGTGCGGCGATGCCCGGTTCTGTACCTGGCACCGGCGGCGAGGCCGCGCTCATCCATGACCCACTCGATGAGGGCGTCGTCGCGGTTTTCCGGGTGGGTGGCGGCGACGGTGGCGATGACCGCGCCGTCGCTGATGCGGTCGGCGATCGCGGCGGCGAGTGCAGCACGCTGGGCGTTGGTGCGGCTGACGAAGAGGATGCGTTTACGTGGGACGCCCACGTTCCCGTGGGTCCACAGGTGTTCCTCGATCCGGGAGGCCGCCTCCCGGTGCACCAGCACCGGGAGGAAGTCCGCGATGCGCGCGGTGGCGGTGTGTCCGGCGATCACCTCATCGAGGATGGCGTCGATGACTGCGGCCTCTGCCCGGTGGCTGTAACGGGTGTGGAGATCCTCGCGGACGGGACGGAAGTTGATGTTGTTCATGCGTGCATGACCTTTCTTGCTGTTCACTTTAAGTTAACCTTAGGTGAACGGGAGGTAAACATGCAAACGGCCGTCCTGGGCTTTTGCAAAAAAATGCCACATAATTGCAGCTCAGGGGAGTTTACGGGGAATTAACTTTCCGACCGTCAGGCACGTGACCAGCGCCACGCCCGGACCGAGAAGCCATCCCGCCAGGACGTCACTGGCCCAGTGCACGTGCAGCACCAGCCGCGAGAGACCGACCACCACAGACAGCCCCCAGGCGATGACCACGGGCATCCGCCACCACCCGCCCCGCGACCACAGAAGCAGAGTGAGCGCCATGGCGAACGCCGCAGTGCCCGTCGCATGGCCGGAGGGCAGGGCGTGGTTGCCGACATCAATGAGCCACTCCTCCACCGGCGGCCGCTCCCGCCCGATGAGCCGCTTGGCCAGATGACTGGCGAGGTTCGCCGCCAGCACCGCCGCCGGCAGCAGCAGCGGGTCCACCCGTCGGACCCGCACGGCCCACCCCGCCCCGAGGAGGATCGCCAGCAACCCCATGGCTGTCGGGCCGGTGGCGGGCGCGAGCGCGACGGCGATGTCGACGAGCAGAGGCGGCGGGGACAGAAAGAGGCCCCGGACAATCACGTCCGGGGCCAGGGTGCCGACACTCACGGCAGGGAGGTGTAGTTGGCCTTGCCCAGCTCCATGAGGAGACGTTTCACGTGAACCTCGACGTCGTCGGCGATCTCCCGGACCTTCTCGACCGGCTGGCCCGCCGGGTCGACGATGTCCCAGCGTTCGACGCGGTCACCCGGAATCCCCGGGACATCATCGACGCCCATGAGCACGACGACGTTGGCGCGGTGGACTGTGCGGGGCACGATCTCCTTCTGGTAGAGGTGCGCGGAGGGGATGCCGCGCTCCTCGAGCACCCGGAGCACCTCAGGCTGGATGCCACCGCTCGGGTTCAGCCCCACGGAGCGGACGAAGACGCGGTCACCCACGGCCTGCGAGGTGATCGCGGAGGCCAGCTGGGAGCGTCCGGCGTTGCGCTCGCAGACGAAGAGGACCTCGGGGCGGGCGGTGCCGGAACGCCCCTTGGCCCCGGCGCGCTCCTCGAGGATCTCGGAGACCTCCCGCTCGACGGTGACGGGGAGGAAGGTCTCCACTGTGGCGTGGGCACGGGCCTCGGCGATCTTCTCGTCGAGAAGCTCGTCGATGGTGCGGGCGTAAAAGTACTGTCCGTACCGGCGGTGGAGATCCTCACGGACGATGGCGAAACGGTCAGTACTCATGATGCGGATGCCTTCCCTCAGAAGCGCGGAACTCGCGGCCTGGACGGTTGTTAACCTGTTGTTAACTTTACGACGGGGTGCCGGTGCACACAACCGGAAGGCCTCTAGTGCCCGCGCTCCTGCTCCAGGGCCACCCCCTCCTCGAAGAAGGGCACGAGCTTGTTGTCCCACAAGGTCAGCGCCGAGGCGATCGCCATGTGCATGTCCAGGTACTGGTACGTGCCCAGGCGCCCACCGAAGAGCACCTTGTTGTCACGGGCCTCCTCCGCGGCGAGCTGCCGGTATGCCTTGAGCATTGCACGGTCATCCGGGGTGTTGATCGGGTAGTACGGCTCATCGCCCTCCTCGGCGAAGCGCGAGTACTCCTTCATGATCACCGTCCGGTCCTTCGGGTACACGTCCTCCCGCTCGGGGTGGAAGTGACGGAACTCGTGGATCCGGGTGTAGGGGACGTCCGCGTCGTTGTAGTTCATCACCGGAGTGCCCTGGAAGTCGCCGGTCTCCAGCACCTCGGTGTGGAAGTCGAGGGTGCGCCAGCCCAGCTCGCCGGCGGAGAAGTCGAAGTAACGATCGAGCGGACCGGTGTAGACGACCGGCGCGTCCGGGGACTCCGCACGCAGTTCCTCACGGACGTCGAACCAGTCGACGTCCAGGCGGACGTCGATGAGCTCATGGTCGGCCATGCGCTCGAGCCACGCCGCGTAACCGTCGACCGGCAGGCCCTCATAGGTGTCGTTGAAGTAGCGGTTGTTGAAGTTGTAGCGCACCGGCAGGCGGGTGATGTTGGAGGCCGGGAGGTTCTTCGGGTCGGTCTGCCACTGCTTGGCTGTGTAGTCACGGATGAACGCCTCGTAGAGCGGGCGGCCGATGAGGGAGATCGCCTTCTCCTCGAGGTTGTTCGCCTCGGCCGGGTCGATCTCGCTGGCCTGCTCCCGGATGAGCTCACGCGCCTCGTCCGGGGAGTAGTAGCGGCCGAAGAACTGGTTGATCAGGCCCAGACCCATGGGGAACTGGTAGGCGGAGCCGTCGTGCATGGCGAACACACGGTGCTGGTAGCCGGTGAACGACGTGAACTGGTTGACGTAGTCCCACACACGCTTGTTGGAGGTGTGGAAGAGGTGGGCACCGTACTTGTGGATCTCAATGCCCGTCTCCGGCTCAGCCTCGGAGTAGGCGTTGCCGCCGAGGTGGTCGCGGCGCTCGATGATGAGCACCTTCTTTCCCAGCTGGCTGGCCGCGCGCTCCGCGACAGTGAGTCCGAAGAGTCCGGAACCGACAACAAAGAGGTCGTAAGTCATGGCTGCCAGGCTAATCGACGCCCGCCCTTCCCACCCGCTGCAACACCGCCCCAGATTTACGCGGCGACACACCCCCGACAAGGCGGCAGATTATTGTCACACCAGTATCATCAACCACGATCGTGTACTAGTGTCACTAATAATCTATCGCGACACACGTATACCTTAAGACTCAGGGAGTTCCCATCGTGCAGCAGCGACGCCGTATCGCCACAACCGGGCCGACCAGCGTCCACCCGGCGTTGGCCATCATTCTCACCCTCGCCCTCATCGCCTCCGCAGCATTCGGTGGCAACCGCATCCTGCAGACGCAGGACCTCGGCTCCGGTCCGATCGAGGTGTCGACAGCCAGCGCCTCCTTCGCCTCCGGCGAGAACATCGTCGTTGAGGACGCCGCCATCGCCGCCCAGTCCGGCGAGACCGGCCCACGCACGGTCAAGGAGTTCTCCCGCGACGAGCAGTTCTCCATGTTCGCCATCACCTGGTTGGATAACCGCGACCTCGCCGCCTACGTCCGGGCCGAGATGCCCGACGGCACCTGGGGCCCCTGGTGGTCCGCCGAGCCGATCGGACAGCAGGGCCCGAACGGTGAGAACGGCACCGAGCTGGTCTACGTCGAACCGACGAACAAGGTCCAGGTCTCCATCACCGGTGTCGACATCCTGGGCGCGCCGGCCGAGGCTCCGGCCGAGGACACCGCTGAGGTCCCCGCCGAGGCTCCGGCAGAGGTGGACATCAACATCGCCGACGCCGCCACCGGCCTCGCCCCGCTGCCCACCAACTTCGGTGACATCCAGCCGGTCGCCGACGTCACCTCCCCCGAGGACCTCGACGTCGTCTTCATCGACGGCAACGCCGAGGCCGGCGGCATCGCCCTGGCCACCGATTCCGTCACCGAAGGCCTGCCGAAGGTCGTCTCCCGCGCCGGCTGGGGTGCACCCTCCGGTAACCGCTGTGGCACGACCTACGACACCAAGGTGCAGGCCGCCGCGGTGCACCACACCGCCGGCTCCAACAACTACACGGCAGCACAGGCCGCAAGCATCATGCGCGGCATGTACAACTACCACGCCTCCAACCTCGGCTGGTGCGACATCGGCTACAACGCGGTCGTCGACAAGTTCGGCACCATCTACGAGGGCCGTTACGGTGGCCTGGACAAGAATGTCCAGGGCGCGCACGTCGGCGGGTTCAACAAGTACACCTTCGGCATCTCCATGATGGGCAACTACGATGTGGCCCAGCCCACCCCGGAGATGATCCGGTCAGTCGGCGAGATGATCGGCTGGAAGGCCGCCATCTCCGGTTTCGATCCGACCGGCTCCGCGTCCTACACCCCGCTGTCCTTCGGCGGATCCAAGTACGCCGGCGGTGCCCCGATGACGCTGCCGAACGTCTTCGCCCACCGCGACGCCCACAACAACACCTGCCCGGGCCAGTACGGCTACGCGCAGATGCCGACCATCAGGTCCACCGCCAAGCAGCGTTACGACGACATCCGTGCCGGTCGCACCACCACCTCGACCACCTCGACCACGTCCACCACGGATGCGTCGGCGCCCTCCTCCCCCTCCGGGAGCAACCCGGTTCCGTCCCCGTCGGAGCCCCAGGCTCCCGGCGTCACTGACATACTGAGTTCCGCCGCAGGTGGCGACGAGACCGCCCTGCTCACCATCATCGGTTCCCTGGCCGCCGTGGCCGTCGCGGTCATCGCGTCCAACGGCACCGTTCCGGGCACCACGCAGCAGGTCGGTGACGTGCAGATCCTGCCGGATCTCACACTCGCGGACCTCAAGCCGGTGCTCGACATCGTCTCCACCCTCGCCGGCGACACCAGGATCACCCAGGCCGTCGACCGTGTCGGCGCCAACTACGGTGCCGTGCTGGGAAACCCGCGCGGTGGTGTGACCACCGAGGACGCCAAGGTCGCACTGTTCGACAACGGCATCATCATCGACCGACCCGAATTCTCCGAGGCCCTCGCACTGTGGGGTGTCATCGGTGACATCTGGGCAGGCCAGGGCTTCGATCTCGGTCCGCTGGGCATGCCGCTCAACGAGCAGTACAACGACGGTGACCGCATCCGCGTCGACTTCGAGGGCGGCAACATCACGGTCAACCCCTTTGACGGCAGCGTCGACGTGAACCTGGACGACTAGGCCCAGTCGAGGGAGCGTGCCACGGCGCGCTCCCACTCCCCCACCAACGCTTCACGACGCTCCTCCGACCACCCGGGAGTCCACGCCCGGTCGGGGGTCTGGAGCGAGCGGACGTCGTCAAGCGACGTCCAGTAACCACAGCCCACTCCGGCGGCGAAAGCGACGCCGAGGGCCGTGGTCTCAATGTTCATGGGGCGTTGGACCTCCGTGCCGAGGATGTCGGCCTGCAGCTGCATGAGCGTGTCATTCGCGGTCATGCCGCCGTCGACACGGAGGCCGGTGAGGGCGATGCCGGAATCCGCGACCATCGCCGCGACGACCTCGCGCGTCTGCAGGGCGGTCGCCTCGAGAGCCGCGCGGGCGATGTGGCTGCGATCAGCGAAGCGCGTGAGCCCCACGATGACACCGCGGGCATCAGGACGCCACCGCGGGGCGAAGAGCCCCGAGAACGCCGGAACGATGTAGACCCCGCCGTTGTCGGGGGCCGCGATCCGCTCGACCTCCTCCGCTGAGCGGATGATCCCGAGCTGGTCCCGCAGCCACTGGATGAGCGAACCACCCACCGCCACCGACCCCTCGAGTGCGTACACCGGTGCCTCGCCCTCACGCTGGTAGAGCACCGTCGAGAGGAGTCCGTGCTCGGAGAGCTGCGGCTGCGCACCCGTGTTGAGCAGCAGGAACAGTCCTGTGCCGTAGGTGTTCTTCGCGTCGCCCACCTCGAAACACCCCTGCCCGAACATCGCCGACTGCTGATCCCCCAGCACGCCGGTGATCGGTACGCCCGCCAGGGTTCCCCGCCGACGGACCTCACCGAAATCACTGATCGACGCCCTGATCTCCGGCAGCACCTCCACCGGAACCCCGATCTCCGCGCAGAGCTGCGGATCCCAGGCACAGGTACGCAGGTCCATGAGCAGGGTGCGCGAGGCGTTGGTGACGTCCGTGACGTGGACCGCCTCCCGACCCTCGTCACCCCGGGCACCACCCGTGAGGTTCCACAGCAGCCACGTGTCCATGGTCCCGGCCAGCAGCTCCCCCCTCTCCGCGCGCTCTCGGGCACCCTCGACATGATCGAGGATCCACGCGATCTTCGGCCCCGCCGGGTAGGAGTTGGCCAGCAGGCCCGTGCGGTCGAGCCAACGCCGCGGATCCTCTCCTGCGATGTCCGCGGTACGGGTGTCCTGCCACACGATCGCGTTGTGGACGGGCCTTCCGGTTGCCTTCTCCCACACCACGGCGGTCTCCCGCTGGTTGGTCACCCCGAGGGCGGCGATCCGGTCGGGCGAGACATCAATGTCGACCATCGCCGTCGACACCGCCCGGCGCGTGTTCGCCCAGATCTCCAGCGGATCATGCTCCACCCAGCCCTGCTGCGGCATGATCTGCCTGTGCTCGTACTGGCTGGAGGAGACGACCCTGCCGTCCCGGTCGATGATGACGCAGCGTGTCGAGGTCGTGCCCTGATCAATGGCCGCCACGTATTGTCTCGGATGCGAAGCCGTCATGGCTCAAGTGTGCCAGAGCACCGGTGCAGGTTCCCGGTGGGAGCAGGGTGACGCATCACCCTGTTCGCACGTCAATCCCACCAGTCACATCACGCTACCTGCACAGATGTAGGTCTGACCATGAAACTGAGGTGCGGACGGGAAGATCCCGCCCCTAGAACCAACGCTCCAGCACCTGCGCCAGACCGCCCTCGTCGTTCGTGCCCGTGGTGATGTCGGCGGCGTCCTTGACCGAGTCGCGCGCGTTGCCCATGGCCACGCCCACCCCGGCCCAGGCGAGCATCTCGATGTCGTTGGGCATGTCACCGAACGCGATGACGTCACGCTGGTCGATGCCGTGGAGGGTGGCGAGCCTCGACACCCCCAGGGCCTTGGTCACGCCCGGGGCCGCGACCTCGAGGAGCCCCTCGTTCATGGAGAAGGTCACGTGGGCGACCTCCGGGTCGATGAACGGCTCCACCAGATCGAACATCTCGGGGGCAGTGAGCTTCTCGTGGCGGAGGATCATCTTCACGGCGGGCTGGCTGATGACCTCGTGTTCGGGGGCCACGCCGTAGCCCTGCTCCGCCCAGGTGTGGAGGTAGCCCGGGGAGATGACGAACATCTCCTCCTCCGGGTCCAAGGCGGACCGGCCGACACGTTCACAGCCGATGGAGATGCCGCCGACCTCGTGAAACGCCTCCCGGGACAGCTCGAGAACCTCGGCCATGGTGTCCGGGGTGAGCGCGTGGGTGGCCAGGACCTCGTCGGTGGCGGAGTCGTAGATGACGGCTCCGTTGGAGGTCACGCACACCGGGCGGATGGGAAGCTGGTCGAGGACGGGGAAGATCCACCGGTGCGGGCGACCGGTGGCCAGGGCGACCTCGGTACCGGCCTGCACGGCACGGACGATGACGTCGCGCACGCGGGGGATGATGCGGTCCTGCGAGTTGATGAGCGTGCCGTCAACGTCGCTGGCCACGAGCCTGGGAGCCGGTCCGGGAGTCTGCATGGTCTATCTCCTGAGTCTTTCCTTCATGCGATCGATGAAGGTGTGTGCGTTGCCGAGGACGGCGTCGGCGCGCTTGTCGAGTTTCGCGGAGATCTCGGCCTCCTTCTCGGCTGCCTTGGCGGCGCGGACCTCGGTGTCGATACGGTGGGCGTCGGCAAGCGTGGGGGCGCTGCCGCCGGCGGCGTTGGGGATCCAGTACTCGCCGGCCGGGAACGGGCCGTAGGCGCGTTCGTAATCATCGCGGACGCGGTCGAGGAGGACCTGCATGGCGTCCTTGAGTCGCTGGATCGCGACGTCCGGGTCACCGCTCGGGTCCACCGGAGCACCCACGCGGATGAACACCGGGGTGCGGGTGCGGCCGAGACGCTTGGGGTGGCCCTTGGTCCAGATGCGCTGGGAGCCCCAGATGACGACCGGGACGAGCGGTGCATCGGCCTCCGCGGCGATGCGGGCGGCACCGTTCTTGAATTCCTTGAGTTCGAAGGCACGCGAGATCGTCGCCTCCGGGAAGATACCCACGAACTGACCCGACCGCAGACGCTCGACAGCCTCCTCCCGGGAGGCTGCACCGGCGGCGCGGTTGACCGGCAGGTGCTTCATGGAGCGCATGAGGGGACCGGCGACGGGGGTGTCGAAGATCTCCTCCTTGGCCATGAACCGCACCAGACGGCGGCCCCGCAGATGCGCCGGGATACCGCCGAAGATGAAGTCGTAGTAGCCGGTGTGGTTGAACGCCAGCAGGGCCGGCCCGTCCGCGGGGAGATTCTCCGCGCCGAAGACGGTCAACCTGATGCCCTGCGCCTTCATGAGCACCTTGGCGAGGGGAATCATGATCCGGTTATACGGGTTCTCCTTCGCCTCGACCGGATGGTCGGGGACGTCGGGCAGGTCCGCGGGGACGTGGAAGCCCCGGAGTTTACGGAAACGCGGGTTGGCGGCCATGTTGTCCCCCCTTACTTCCCGGGCTCCAGGACATCCTTGCCCACGAAGGGGCGCAGCGCCTCCGGAACAACGACGGAGCCGTCAGCCTGCTGGTTGTTCTCCAGGATGGCGACGAGCCAGCGGGTCGTGGCGAGGGTGCCGTTGAGGGTCGCGGCGATCTGGGCCTTGCCGTTCTCGTCACGGTAGCGGGTCTGCAGACGACGGCCCTGGAAGGTGGTGCAGTTCGAGGTGGAGGTCAGCTCGCGGTAGGTGTTCTGCGTCGGGACCCAGGCCTCGGTGTCGAACTTGCGGGCGGCGGACTGGCCGAGATCGCCACCGGCGATGTCGATGATGCGGTAGGGCACCTCGACGGCGGAGAGCATCTCGCGCTCCATGTTCAGCAGCGCCCGGTGCTGCTCGACGGCGTCCTCCGGCTTGCAGTAGACGAACATCTCCAGCTTGTCGAACTGGTGGACGCGGATGATGCCGCGGGTGTCCTTGCCGTAGGAGCCGGCCTCCCGACGGAAGCAGGAGGACCAGCCGGTGTACTTCACCGGGCCCTGGGACAGGTCGATGATCTCGTCCTTGTGGTAGCCGGCCAGGGCGACCTCGGAGGTACCGACCAGGTAGAGGTCATCGCGCTCGAGGTAGTAGACCTCATCGGCGTGCTCGCCGAGAAAGCCGGTGCCCTGCATGATCTCCGGACGCACGAGCACCGGGGGGATCATGAGCTGGAAGCCGGCCTCGCGGGCCTTCTGGGCGGCGAGCATCATCATGCCGAGCTGCAGGAACGCGCCGTCACCGGTGAGGTAGTAGAAGCGGGCGCCGCCGACCTTGGTGCCGCGCTCCATGTCGATCAGGCCCAGCGAGGTGCCGAGCTCGAGGTGGTCCTTGGGCTCGAAGTCGAACTTCCGGGGCTCCCCGACATGCTCGAGGATGATGAAGTCGTCCTCCCCGCCGGCCGGAGCACCCTCGACAATGTTCGAGAGCTGCATCTGCAGGGTGGTCACCTGCTCCTCGGCGGCCTTCTGCGCCTCCTCGGCCTCCTTCACCCTGGTCTTGAGCTCGTTGGAGCCCTCGAGCAGCGCCGGGCGGTCCTCAGGGGCGGCCTGGCCGATCTTCTTTCCGAAGGCCTTCTGCTCACCACGCAGGGCGTCGGCGGTGAAGATGGCGGCGCGACGTTCCTCGTCGGCGGCGATGAGACGGTCTACGAGCTGGGGGTCCTCGCCTCGATTCACCTGGGAGGCGCGGACGACGTCGGGGTTCTCGCGGAGGAATTTGAGATCAATCACGAATATGAGCCTACCGCGCGAGCCCCGGGGTCGGGCCGCGACCTGCAGCGAGATCATGATCGGGCTGATGCGGACACTGGTCATAACCAGCGGACCAGAATGGACGGCAGGGCTTCTGCACCGCGGAGTTCCCGACTCCCCCAGCTGCCCGCCACGACAATCACTGACGGGCCCCTCCGAACACGTCCCGGACCTGCTGGACAATGACGTGTACAACTCGGTGTACTCCATCCTCGGAAATGACTACCGCGTCCCCGCCACCGAGGCCGATCAGGCGGTCACCGCGGTCAGTGCCGACGAGCAGGAGGCACTGCTCCTCGACGTCCCATCCGGCACCGCCCTGCTCCGCATCATCCGGCACTCCCGTTCGGGTCCGCTCCCGGTGGAGTGGTGATCGTCGGTGTACCGCACCGACCGGTACCGCCTGAACACCCGCGTCACACGTGTGGCGGACCATCCGTGCGAGTAGAGTGAAGGGACTATGACGACACGATCCGCACGTTCCGCGGCAGCAGTGCGTACCGGCCTCGTCGCTGCGCTGGCCGCCGCCGTCGCTGTCGGTTCCTACGGCTATTTCTCGGATACCACGACCACGGACACCGTGGCGGGCGGGGACACGACGACATCCAGCCCGACCCGGGGCAACTCCGGCAACGGGGAATCCAACGGCACCTCCAACTCCGTGGCATCCTTCACCACCGCCGATGTCGGCGCGTGCCTGACCTGGGACATCGCGGGGGACGGCTCTGTGAGCAACTTCCAGCAGACCTCCTGCGACGGGGAGCACCGTTTCGAGATCTCCGCCCGGGAGAACCTCGCGACCTACCCGTCCTCGGAGTTCGGACGCAATGCCCCGATGCCGGACCTGACCCGCCAGGCGCAGCTGCGTGAGGAGCTGTGCCAGGCCCCCACCCTGCGCTACCTGGACGGACGTTTCGATCCCGTCGGCCGGTACTCCATCGCCCCGATCCTCCCGCCCGCCGAGGCCTGGGCGGCCGGCGACCGCACCATGCTGTGCGGCGTGCAGTCCACCGACGCCTCCGGCGTGCCGCTACTCACCACGGGGCCCGCCGCGGAGCAGGACCAGGCCGTCGTCGCGAAGCCGGGTGAGTGCGTCTTCGTCGACGACTCCCGTTCCCTGCGTCTGGTCGACTGCGCAGAGAATCACCACCTGGAGACCACCTCGATCGTGGATCTCGGAGCGGTGTTCCCGGAGGGTACCCCGAGCATCGAGGACCAGGACCGGCACCTGCAGGAGGCCTGTACCCAGGCAGCGATCGACTACATTGACGGCGAGGAGAACCTCTACCAGTCGACGCTGCAGCCCTACTGGGGCACGCTCGGCCAGGCCTCGTGGATCGGCGGTTCACGTTCGGTGAACTGCTCGCTGTTCCACGTCAGTGAGGACGGCGGCTTCGCCACCCTCAACGGGACGGCGAAGGGGCGTCGTGAGTCACTGCTCATCGACGGCCGGCCGCCCGCTGAACAGCCGCCCCGCAATCCCCTGCGGGAGCAGCCGGTACCGTAGTCGCCATGGTTGATGTCAGCGATGAGCTCTTCGAGGACATGGTCAACGACGCTCTCGACCAGATTCCCGACGAGTTCGCCCGCCAGCTGCGCAACGTGGCCATCCAGATCGCGGACTACAACGAGGAGAACCCCAGCTACCTGGGTCTCTACGTGGGGGTGTCCCTGCCGGAGCGCACGCACCACCACTCCGGTTTTCTGCCGGACGCGATCTTCGTCTACAAGGAGTCCCTCAAGCGCTACGCGCATTCCGAGGAGGACCTGCGTGAGCAGGTGAAGGTGACCGTCTTCCACGAGGTCGGTCACTACTTCGGCCTCGAGGAGGAGGATCTGGAGCGTCTCGGCTGGGGGTGAGACGGCCCCACCGTCCCCCTCCTACCGCATCGACTCCCACAACGCCTGCGTGCCCGCCGGCTCCCACAGGACGACGTTGCCCACCGCGGTGTCCGCGAAACCGCCGACCGGCACGGTCTCGGTCTGCACGCCTCTGCGCATGGCAAGACCGACACGCGCGAGGTTCCACACGTGGTCACCCTTGCCCACGGTGAAGGAGTTCGCCGTGTTGGTCACCAGCGGGAAGAACTCCAGCGGATTGAGCAGGGTGTTGGGGGCCGTGGCCTCGTCGATGAGCGCGGCGAAGAACTCCCGCTGCCGGTCGACGCGGTCGAGGTCACCCAGCGGGGTGGCACGGGTACGCACGTAGCCGAGGGAGGTCGGGCCGTCCATGGTCTGACAGCCGGCCTGGATGTCCAGGTGCGCCAGAGGATCGTTGATCGGTTCAGCGGGGCACAGTTCAACGCCGCCGATGGCGTCAACGACGTTGGCCAGGCCACCCATGCCGATCTCTGCGTAGTGGTCGATGCGCAGGCCGGTGGCGTTCTCGACGGTCGTCGTCAACAGCTGGGGGCCGCCGTACGTGAAGGCGGCGTTGATCTTGCCCTCACCGTAACCGGGGATGGTGACGTAGGAGTCGCGCGGCAGTGACACCAGGCGGGCCTGCCCACCGGTGGGGATATGGAGCAGCATGATCGTGTCGGTTCGTCCCACACCGAGGTCGCCACCGGTGCCAAGGCGTTCGGCATCCTCCTCACTCATGCCCTGGCGGGAGTCCGAGCCGACGAGCAGCCAGTTGGTGCCCGCGGTGTTGTTGACGCGCTGCTCTGGGAGTGCCTGGACACGGTTGAGCTGCGCGTCGGCCCACAGCATCATTGACAGCCCCAGCACCAGGACGACGGCCACGAGCCAGCCGAGCTTCCGCAGCGGTCCGCCCGTGGAACGGGTCTTCTTCCGGCGGCGGGAGCGCGGCGGGGCCGGCGGAGGAGGCGGAGGGAGCGGAGTCTGCCGGCGCGGTGGCGGAGCCGGCTGGTAGCGCGGTTCCGTCTGTCGCGGGGGGATGTACTGCTGCGGGCGTCCGGGGTCTGCGGAGGGTGCCTCCCGACGCGGCGGTCGTTGCGGTTCCCGTCGTGGTGGTCGCTGCACCGGGCGCTCCGTGTCCCGCGACGGGCGGCGGCGCACGGGCCGCCCGTACCGGTCGACGAGCGGCTTGCCGTCACGGTTGCGGACGACATCATCGAAGTCGCGGGGGTCGGAGGAACGGCCGGACGGGTGTCGGGACGGGTCCGGCCGCCGGCGGTGTTCGCGATCATCCATGGGTCACAGAGTAATCCCACCCGGGCCCGGAACCGTCACCCGCGGGAAAGGAGGTGCCTACCCGACGGTTGCCTGTTCAGCCGTTACCGATGGAGAGGAATGGAATTTCGCCACCGAGTACCGCGTAGCCGACGAACGCGACGGCGTCGATGAAGAAGTGCGCGATGATGAGCGGCCACACCCGGCCGGTGCGCCAGAAGAACCAGCCGTAGAGCACACCCATGACGATGTTGCCGAACCCCGCCGACACCCCCTGATACAGGTGATAGCTGCCGCGGAGCACGCTGGAGAAGGTCAGCGCGGCCGGCAGGCCCCACCCGAGCTGCCGCAGCCGGGTGAGCAGGTACATCACCACGACGATCTCCTCGCCCCAGGCGTTGGCGAAGGACCAGATCAGCAACACGGGTGCCTCACTCCACGGGTGCGTCAGCGTGGTGGGGACGACCTCACGGGTCAGCCCCAGGTGCAGGGCACCCAGGTAGAAGGCCAGCCCGGGGACGCCGATGACCGCCGCCAGCCCCGCGCCCCAGCCGAGGTCCGACCAGCGGGGCCGGGGCAGGCGGATCTGCGCCGCGAGGAGGTACAACGCGAGTGCCCCGTAGGCCAGGAGTGTGGTCGCGGAGGCGAGCTGCAGGCCGAGGTCGATCCACGCGGCGTTCGACAGCGTCTGATGGAGGATGACCTGCTGCCCGGAGAGGGGACGGGTGTCCAGGAGTGCGTCACTGAGGCGCAGCACACCCCGGATCCCGGAGACACCGAAGCTCACGGCCAGGACGATGAGGATCTCCGTCCACAGACGCTGGCGGGTCATTCGTGGAGCTCCCCGGCCAGGGCGATCAGCTGGGCGTCGTCGAGTCGGACCGCCCCGAGGTGCACACCCACGGGTTGCCTGCCGGGCACGGGCCACGGCACGGACACCGCGGCGTGACCCGTCATATTGAACAACGACCCCCACGGGGACCAGCGGGTCTGCCCGATGAAGTTCTCCTCGTGGTCCAGCGCCGCGAAGTGTCCGATCGGTGGAGGATCGGTGGTGGTCATCGGCGTGAGAAGCGCATCCACGTCCCAGTACTCGGCGAGGTACCGCGGCAGGGTGTCCGCGTGCCGGTTGGCCTGGTCGCGGCGCGTGCGCGTGACCGCGCGTCCGTGGGTCCGCAGCCAGCCGACGAGTCCCTCCGCGGGGCCCGGCAGCCCCGCCAGTTTCGAGGTGAAGATCGTGCGGAAGGCCTCGAAGGTGATCTCCGCGTCCGGGTACGGGTGGACCTCGACGACCTCGTGGCCTGCCTCCGCCAGGCGCTCCGCCGCCTCGGCGACGGCCTGCAGGTGCACCTCATCGACATTCGCACCCGTGAACAGCGGCTGGGTGAGCACGCCGACACGGCGGCGCCCCGGGGAGGGGGTGAGGGAAAGGAGGAAGGTGGCGTCGAGGAGCGACCGGGTGATGAAACCCTGCGCCACCAACCGCGGTGCCGAGGGTTTGACGCCCACGACCCCGCAGGCGGCGGCCGGCACGCGGATCGAGCCGCCGCCGTCGGAGGCATGCGCCGCGGGCAGCAGCCCCCGGGCCACGAGCGCGGCCGCCCCACCTGAGGACCCCGCCGGAGTGCGCCCCGGCCATAGCGGGTTCTCGGGCGGGCTGAACCCCGGCGGCTCGGTGTAGATCATCAGCCCCAGCTCGGCGGTGTGTGACTTGCCCGGGATGAGTGCCCCCTGCCCCAGCAGCGCAGCCGGCAGGGGGTCCGTGCTGTCGGCCGGGCGGGTGCGGTGCGCGGACCCGAATGTCGTCGGCATACCCGCCACCTGTGCGAGATCCTTGACCGGGAGCAGCAGGCCGTGGAGGCGCCCCCGCTCGGCGGTGCGCAGACGGTCGAGTTGCTGGGCGGCGTCGTGCGCCTGCTCCAGGGCCAGGTGGGAGAAGCCGTGTTCAGCGGGGCGCAGGGCACGCAGACGGTCGGCGAGCTTCTCGACGGATTCCGCCGCCGAACGCTCCCCGGACCGCAGCTGGGCGGCGAGCGCAGGCAGGGACAGGGTCATGCAGACCAGAATACGACTGGATAGGCTGGCAGCCATGACCGCACCCACCACTGTCGCGTATCTCGGCCCCGCCGGCACCTTCACGGAGGCCGCCCTCATCCGTTTCCAGGACCAGGGTGCCTTCGGGGACGGCGAGATCGAGCAGCTCCCCGTCAACTCCCCGCGCGAGGCACTTGACGCGGTGCGCGAGGGACGCGCCCAGTTCGCGTGCGTGGCCATCGAGAACTCCGTCGACGGTGCCGTGACCTCCACGTTCGACGCCCTCGTCGAGGCCGGTGGCGTGCAGATCTACCATGAACTGGAGATCGAGATCGCCTTCTCCGTCATGCTGCGCCCCGGCATGCAGTTGTCCGATGTCAAGACCTTCACGACGCACCCCGTCGCCCACCAGCAGGTGCGTCAGTGGCTGGCACAGCACCTGCCCGACGCCAGGTTCGTCCCCGCCTCCTCCAACGCCGCGGCCGCGCAGGCCGTCGCCGAGGGGCATGCCGACGCCGCCGCCGCCCCCGACCGCGCCGCCGTCCTCTTCGGACTCGACGTGGTGGCGAGGGAGGTCGCCGACATGGCCGGCGCCCGCACCCGCTTCGTCGTCGTCGGGCCCCGCGGTGTGCCGACGCCGCGCACCGGCAGCGATCAGACCACCGTCGTGTTCACCCTGCCCAACGAACCCGGCACCCTCGTCGCCGCACTCACTGAGTTCTCCCTCCGCGGCGTGGACATGAGCCGCATCGAGTCCCGCCCGACGCGCAAAGTCTTCGGCACCTACCACTTCTACGCCGACCTCGTCGGTCACATCGACGACATCCCGCTCGCCGAGGCCCTGCGCGCCCTGTGGCTGCGCGCCGAGGACATCACCTACCTCGGTTCCTGGCCCACCCCGGACCGCGACGGCCGCGAGGACGCCCTCGAGGCCGACCAGGCCAGACTGCAACGCGCCACCGACTGGGTCCGCGCGGCCCGCGACGGAAAGGACCTCTCATGAACGGGCGTCTGATTCTCCTGCGCCACGGACAGACGCACAGCAACGTCGCCCGCAAGCTCGACACCCGCCCACCGGGCGCCGAACTCACCGACACCGGACGGAACCAGGCCTGGAACGTCGGCGTCGAACTCGTCGATTACTGTCTGGCCGGCGGTGGATCAGCCGGACGCCTCGGCGCGGTGGTCAGCTCCGTGGCCCTGCGCGCCCAGCAGACCGCCCTGCTCGCCATGACCGCCTTCGAGCAGACCGCCGGCCTGCGTGAGCGGGAGATCGACATCGACGTGGAGGTGGGGCTCCACGAGATCTACGCCGGCGACCACGAGATGCTCTCCGACGACGACTCGCACCGCTCCTACGCCATGGCCCTGCGCGGCTGGCTGCACTCCGACCCGGAGGTCAACATCCCCGGTGGCGAGACCTACCTCCAGCTCATGGACCGCTACCGTCCCATCATGGAGAACCTCGCCCTGGAGCACCTGTCCAACGGCGCGCAGAAGGATGTCCTCGTGGTCAGTCACGGCGCGGCGATCCGCACCATGGCGGCCCACGCCGCCAGCGTCGACCCTGACTACGCTTTCGCCGGTTACCTGGGCAACTGCCGCTTCATCGTGCTGGAGCCCGGCGACCGGCCCTTCGGTGAGTGGAAGCTCGTCCGCTGGGCGGACCTGGACCACCAGATCTGAGACTGAACAAAAATGTGAGGAGTGCGCGGTTGCGCACTCCTCACCTCGCGTGAACTGCGACGAGGCTAGCGGATGGTCACCTGGCGAGACTTGATGTTCTGCAGCTGCTTACGCTCGTCGGCGGTGAGCTGCTCCTCGTTGATCACCTCAGCGGCGACGGCCTCGGAGACGCGGGTGAGCTCAGCACCGTAGGAGTCGTGGGGGACGGACGGGTCAAGGTCGAAGACCGGGACGATGATGCCGTGGGTGCGGAATACACCGGCGAACTTCGTGCCCTCACCGAGGTTGAGTTCGCCGCGGGCAGCGACGCGGGCCAGGGCGTTGAGCAGGCCGTCCTCGTTGTCGTCCGGGCGGATCCAGCGGATGTGGGCCTTGCCGCCACCGGGGTTGACCCACCAGACGGCGCCGGGAATGTCGGTGTCGACGCGGTGGGACTCCACGACGGCGTCGTTGGCCTGCTGGAGAGCCTGCGCGGTGACCGGGTCCAGCTGGGTGCCCTCGGGCATCCACCAGTTGAAGTCCTGGTATTCGGTGATCTCCAGCTGGGCGTCGGCGGCGATGAGCTCGCTCAGCGCGGGCTGGGAGCCGTCGGCCACACCCTGTTCGAGGGTGTCTCCGGCCGCGGCGTCACGGACCCACGCCAGAGCGTAGGCCAGGTCGCGGCCCGGGTTCTGGGAGGGGATGCGGGTCTGCAGGGCCACGAAGGCCTCGTTGCCGTTCTCACGGACCATGGCGGCGGCGCCGCCGGGCAGGACGGTCGCGATGTAGACGTCACGGTCGGTCCCGGCGACGGCCACCTTGGCGGTCGCGGCGGGGACGAACTCCTGCAGGGCGATGAGGTCGGCCTCACCACCGATGCCGCCGTAGGGGCGGGTGTCCTTCTCCAGGGCGGCGCGCTCAGCGGCGCGGGCGGCGAGCTTCGCCTGGCGGCGGCTCATGCCCTCCGGCAGGTTCGCGTTCTTCTTGTTCTTCTTGGCCATGCGTCAAAGATACCCGGCGCCACCCCGGAGGACGCGGAACAGAGGGGTGTCGCCCGGGGACACGGGAGACCCCGTCCGCCATTCTCTTCTGACACGTCACCGGTCTCCACGAAAAGACCAGGTCATCTAGGTGCGCTCGTGCAACACCTCGAGCGCCAGTGAGACCTCGTCGGTGGCGATCATGTCCACGCCCTGTGCGCGGGCCCAGCGCATGTCGTCGGGGTCGTTGACGGTCCACACGTAGGTGGGCAGGCCCCGGCGGCCGATGAGGGAGGGCTTCATCTTCGCCCGCAGCAGGGGCAGTCCCAGTCCGGTCGGTCGACCGGGGTGGACGTCCAGGGGGTTGGTCCAGCGCTGGTGGCTGCGGCGCAGGTGGATGCGGTCGATGTCCGGGGCGAGGCGGCGCATCCGGACGATGGCGGCGGCGGAGAAGGAGACGACGTGGATGCGTTCGTCCTGCTCCATCCCGTGGTGGCGCAGCACCCGCACGACCTGTTCCTCCAGCATCGGCCCGTAGCGGGAGGGGTGCTTCGTCTCTATGTAGAGGTGCTTGTCGGTCGGTGCGACCATCTCCAGCAGCTCCGGGAGCGTGAGCGGGTCCTGGGGCATCTCAGGGGTGCCGTAGTTGTGGTCACGCAGGGCGGCCGACGTCATGCGGGAGACACGGCCAGAGCCGTCGGAGACGCGGTCGATGACGGGGTCATGCAGGATCATGACCTCGCCGTCGAGGCTCAGGCGCACGTCGCACTCGACGCCGTGGACCGGCAGGGCGAGGGCCTTCTCAAAGGCGACGGGCGTCAGCTCCGGGTACTTCGCGGAGTAACCCCGGTGGGCGATGATTCTGGGTGAAGTGGTCATCTACTCATTCTCCGGCATCCAGCTGCCGATCTGGCGGAGCATCTGGCGGTTCTTGCGTTGGGAGCGGCCGAGCCTGGTCGACAGGGTGTGGAGGATGCGGATCGCGTCAGTGATGTGGGGTCCCTTGTTGAGCATGACGGCCTCGGAGCGCAGGGCGTACGCGGCGTCGGTGATCTCAGCGCGGGTGGGCAGGCCGGACTTGGCCATGCTCTCGAGCACCTGGGTGGCCATGATGACCGGCACGTGCGCGGCCTCCGCCATCTGGGCGATCAGGCGGGGGACCTCGGCCATGCGCTCGAAACCGAGCTCGACGGCCAGGTCACCGCGGGCGATCATGATGCCCAGGTTGGGGTGCCGCATGCCGGCGAGCAGGACACCACACAGGTTCTCGAAGGCGGGGATCGTCTCGATCTTGAGCACGATGCCGAGCCTGCGGACGCGCTCCGGGTCGGCGGATTCCTGCGCGATCTGCTCGAGGGTGTCGAGCACGAAGCCGACGTCGTCGGGGTCGCGGATGAAGGAGATGTTCGCGATGTCACCGTGTTCAGCCACGAAGCGGAACGCCGCGAGGTCCTCCTCGGTGAGGCTCGGCAACGGCAGGACGGTGTCCGGCAGGTTGATGCCCTTGTACGCGGCGAGTTTCGTTCCCTCCGGACCGGCGTAGGTCACCGTGAGGTGCACCTCGTGGTGGCCCTGCTCCGTGACCTGCTTGTCGACGGCGCGCGCGGCGATCGAGCCGTCGTCGAAAAGCACCTTCTGTCCGACCTCGATGGCGGCGACCGCCTCCGGCAGCGTGCAGCTGATGCGCGGGGTGACACCCGGGGCCACGACGGCTGGGGTCTGGTCGTCGGTGAGGATGAGTGTGTCGCCGATGTGCAGACGCAGACGCTGCTCCGTCGGTGGGACACCGGAGACGCGGGATCTGGCCCGGTCCGTCTCGAGCAGCGTGGCGTTGGAGACGTAGGCGTTGCGATTCCCCTCCGCCAGCACCCCCTGACCCTCGAAGCGGGTGACGGTGAAGGTGCGCTTCGCATTGCGGTTGTCGCGGAAGGTGATGTCCGAGCCGACCTCGAGGGTCTTCAGCCACTCACGCTTCACGCGCAGCGGCAGCGTCGGGCGACCCGGCAGACCGGCGGGGACCGGCGGGGTGTCGGCCTCCGCCAGATCATCGGGGGTGAGCCAGATCTTCGAGGGGGTGATCACGGCCCCGGTGTCCTCGCGGGTGACACGGGCACGGCCGACCTCGGGGCCCGGCTCGATCTGCCCGGTGCGGACCTTCGGACCCGCCAGATCCATGGCGATCCGGATCTCCCGACCGGACTCCCGGGCGGCGGTGCGCACATTGTCGATCATGCGCTTCCACACCTCGGCACCGTCGTGGGCACAGTTGATGCGGGCCAGTTCCATGCCGGCGTCCACGAAACCACGCACCAGATCGAGATCATCGCCCGCCTCCGTCGGCAGGGTCACCATGATGCGTGAGTGGGTCTCCTCGGAGGAGTCGCCCAGCAGATTCAGAGCGTGGTCCTCGAGGATGTCGTCAGCGGTGACGAAGGCCTCACGGACATCGGCGCCGGCGTACCTGAGCGGCTCGTCGTTGTAGGCGGAGAGCACGTTGCGCGCTGCGTGGAGGCGGGCGAGGACGGCCGGTTCCGCCGTCGACAGGCGGGTGGCGCCGATGGAGGCCAGGCCGCCCTGGATCGCGCGGACGTCATGCTGCCGCAGCTCGGCGTAGTGGACGAGGTTCACCGCACCGCGGCGGTGGTTCTCGGCGACCTTCTCAATGGCGGGGGCGACCCGCTTCTCAACTTCCTGGAGGCAGTTGATGAGACCGTCGACCTCGGTGATCAGTTTCTGCAGCCTCGCATCCACGGCTGTCCTCTCGTACGTGCACGACACAATGAGTGATACCCCATATTGTGCCTGTGGTCGGGAGGTTCGGCATCTCAGAGTCACATCTGGTCGGCGGGGAAGAACTCCTCCTTGATCGCGCGCAGGGTGTCGGCGGAGTGGGTGAAGCGCTCCATCTCGTGCTCGTTGAGCCGGAGCTCCACGGCGCGGGCGATGCCGGCGCGGTTGATGATCGCCGGCGTACCGATGTACAGGTCCTTCTGGCCGTACTCGCCGTCGAGGTAGGCGGACACCGGCAGGGCGACGTCCTGGTTCTGGATGATCGCCTTCGTGATGCGCGCCAGACCCATGCCGATGCCGTATGACGTGGAGCCCTTGGCGTCGATGATCTCGTAGGCGGCGTCGCGGGTCTCCTCGAAGATCTTCTCGATACGCTCCGAGAAACCCTCCTCCTCATCCTTCTCAGCGCTGGCCGACAGCGGCACGCCCGCGATGGTGGCGGTGGAGACGACCGGAAGCTCCGTGTCGCCGTGCTCGCCGACGATGTAGGCGTGGATGGAGGTCGGCGAGGTGTGGAACAGCTCGCCCAGCATGAAGCGGTAGCGGGCCGAGTCGAGGATGGTGCCCGAGCCGATGACCCGGTGGTGGTCGATGCCCGAGTAGCGCCACACGCCGTAGGTGAGGATGTCGACGGGGTTGCTGGCGACCAGGAAGATGCCCTCGAAGTCGTGGTCCATGACCTCGTCGACGATGGACTTCATGATCTTCATGTTCTTGTCGACGAGCTGCAGTCTCGTCTCGCCCGGTTTCTGCGCGGCACCGGCGCAGATCACGACGATCGCCGCGTCCCGGCAGTCCTCGTAGGTGCCCGTGGTGACGCGGGTGCGGGAGCTCGACCACACGACGCCGTGGTTGAGGTCCATGACGTTGCCGCGGAGCTTCTTCTCGTCGATGTCGATGATGGCCAGGTGGTCGATGGTGCCCTGGTTGACCAGTGCGTAGGCGTACGCGACGCCGACGTCGCCGGCACCGATGAGGACCACTTTATTTCCGACTGCAGTGCGCATGGGGTCTCCGTGCTTCCGATCATGTCTGAATAATTGCCGATGTCACATCCACCACCCATTATGCCCCTTTCCGATCGGACATGCAGTGTGTCTGCGCGATATCGGGCACCGTGCCGCAATCCCTGCCAGACTCGAGTTCATGAGGAGCCCCCGTCTGCGCCGCGTTCTCACCGCCGTCGCTCCCGCCGCCGTCGCCACCCTGCGTGCCGTGGCGTTCGGACTCGAGGTGATCAACGACCTCACCCCCGGCATCCGCATGACCCGCCGCCGACGGCTCCCGCAGAATCTCGGCGCCGGGATCCTCGGCGCGGAGGTCGCCACCTGGTGGGCCCTCTCCCCCTCCCTGCTGCCCCGCCCGTGGTGGGTGACCGCCGCCAACGTCGCCATTGTGCAGGGCGTCGGCCATGTGAGCGCCACCGCCCTCGCCTACGTGCTGCGCCCCTGGCTCCCGCCGACCCGCTGGTTCTGGGCGGGCGCCGGCCACCTCGTCGTCGCCGCCACCACCGCCAATGCCCTGGCGCTCAGCCTGCGCCGTCAGGCCCAACAGGCACGGACAGTGGGCGTGAGCAGGCAGCGCGGACGCTCCCACGCCCTCATCGGCGGCCTCGTGGGCACCGCCGGTTACGGCGTCCTGCTGCTGCTCGGCGATGCGGCCCAGGTCTCCGTCGACCGCCTCGGCGCCCACCTGTCCCGGCACATGCCCCTGTGGATCGCATGGCCGCTGGCCGCCGTCGGCCTCACCGGACTCGCGGCGCTGCTCAGCGACCAGGTGCTCGTGCGGCACACCCTCGCGGAGATGTCCCGGCGCGCCAGTGCGGTGAACCGGTCCACCCTCCCCGGCACGATGATGCCCTGGGAACCGGAACGCTCCGGCTCACCGTGGTCCCTGGAGCCCTGGTCGGCGGTCGGTTCCCAGGGCCGCGCGGTGCTTTCCCTCGGACCACGGGCCCGCGACATCCACGAGGTCACCGGCCTCGAGGTCACCCACGAACCCATCCGTCTGTTCGTCGGCCTCGTCCCCGGCCGCTCCCTCGAGGCCGCGGCCCGGCTCATCCTCGCGGAGATGGACCGCACCGGCGCTTTCCGACGCGACACCCTCGTCATCCAGACCTCCGCCGGCACCGGCTGGATCACCGACTGGTCCGTGGGTGCCGTCGAATTCCTCACCGGAGGCAACTGCGCCACCATGGCCATGCAGTACTCCTACCTCCCCTCCCCGGTGGCATATGTCGTCGACCGCGAGACCCCCGTCCGGGCCTCCCGCATCCTCATCTCCGCGGTGCTCTCCCGCCTCAGGAAGATGGACCCCGCAGACCGCCCGCGGCTCTACGTCGCCGGTGAGTCCCTGGGAGCCTACGGAATCGCCGACTCCTTCGCTGACATCGACGACCTGCTCGCGCGCACCGACGGCGCCCTGCTCACCGGCGCGCCCCGCTTCACCCGACTCATCCGCGACCTCACCCTGTCCCGCGACCCCGGCTCCCCCGAACGTGTCCCCGTCATCGACGGCGGCCGCCACGTCCGCTTCGTCGCCCGCCCCCTGCACCTGCGCCAGGACGTCCACGGCATGCCCCTCCCCCGGGCCTGGGAGTACCCGCGCGTGGTCATCGGCCAGCACGCCTCCGACCCGATCGTCTGGTGGGACCGCCGGCTCTACTGGCGACGTCCCGACTGGCTCACCGAACCCGGTTCCCGAGGCATCCGTGCACCTCGTCCGCAGCACCTCGACGTGATCCCCGGCATGCGTTGGGTGCCGTTCGTCTCCGGGTGGCAGGTCGGCCTCGACCAGCTCACCTCCACCGCGGTGCCCGGCGGGCACGGGCACAACTACCACTCCGAAATGCTCTGGTACTGGGATGCCGTCCTCGGTGACCACGCCCCCGTCCGGCTCACCCGGCCGCTGGCCCGGAGAATGGCCGCGTTCATCCGGACGGACTCGATCAGGAGGTGAGCAGGGCACCGTCGTAACGCAGGCTCAGCGCCTCGGTGACGGGGGAACCGGCCACGGTGACGTCGGTGACGCGGTGCCAGGCCATCTCCACGTGGGAAGGCCGGACGGTGAGGACCGCGTAGCCGTGGGCATCGAGGTCCACGTGGCTGATGTGGCGGTTGTGCGCGAGAACGTGGCGCTCCGCGGTCTGCGAGAGCGGACTGTCCGCCGCCGCGCCGAGGAAGTCGTCGACGTTGGGGGCCGTGACCGAGGAGCAGACCAGTTCGGCGGCCACCACGCGATCGCCGTGCCAGATGTGATTGGCCCACTCGGAGTGGATGTCACCGGCGAGAAACACCGTCCGGCCGTGGCCGTGCTGCTCCGCGAGCTGCGCCAGCAGGCGTTCCCGGTCCGCGACGTACCCGTCCCACTGGTCGACGTTGACCGGGGTGCCGGCCACGGCCGGACCGACCATCCCCATCAGCTGGGCGCGCAGCTGGTCGTCGATGTGGATGAGGTTGAGCGGGGCCAGCATGACGGACGTGCCGATGAGGTTCCAGCCGGTGCTCGCGGTGGCCAGTCGCCCGGAGAGCCACGCGAACTGTTCGGTGCCCATGATGGTGCGGTCGACGGAGGTGCGGGCCGCGGGCTGGAGCATGCCCGGCGCACTGCGGTAGGAGCGCAGGTCAAGCATGTGCAGCTCCGCGAGGCGGCCGAAACGCAGTGTGCGGTAGATACGGCCCCCGCGCGACGGGGAGGTGCCACGGACGGGCAGCCACTCAAGGTAGGCCTGCATGGCGGCGTCCCGGCGCGCCGCCCAGGCCCCGTGGAAGCTGCTGTGTCCCTGGGCGCCACCGGCCCAGGAATCGTCGGCGATCTCGTGGTCGTCCCAGGTGACCACCCACGGGGCGGCGGCGTGGGCGTCCTGGAGCTCCACGTCACGGCGGTAGTGCCCGTGGCGCGAGCGGTAGTCCGCGAGCGTGCGGGTCTCCCATGTGGGCACATGCGGACGGACCACGCCGTACTTCCCGGCGTAGTGACCGGAGGCGTACTCGTAGATGTAGTCACCCAGGTGGACGACCACGTCGATCTCCCCCGCGTGCGCCCGCCGCGCGATGTCGGAGTACGCGGTGAAGTAACCCGCCTCGAAGTTCGCGCAGGAGCACACCGCCAGGGAGAGCTTCCCGACGTCCGCCTCGTCCCCCGGAGCCGTCCGTGTCCGCCCCGCCCGGGACACCCGCCCGGCGTGCTCACCGTCGAGAGCCGTGAAGCGGTACCAGTAGACGGTGTCGGGCTGCAGGCCGAAGGGGTCGATGTGGACGGTGTGGTCGTGGGCCGCGCTGGCGGTGACCGCCCCGGCACGCACCAGCCGACGGAACTCCGGGTCGGCGGCGACCTCCCAGCGTACGGTCACGTCGGGGCCGAACCCCGAGCCGGGCACACACTCCGGGGTGGGGGTCACACGGGTCCACAGGATCACGGAGTTGGGCGTCGGGTCACCCGAGGCGACGCCGTGCATGAACACGTGGTGTTCCGGCTCACCGTAGGGCAGCGGGGCGTGGAGGGCCTCGAGGTCGGCGTCGACCCAGGCCTGTACATCGGAGGCCCGCACGCGCGCCAGCGAGCTCGGGGTGGCTGCGGCGGCACCGGTGATGAGGGCGCCCTGCAGCAGACCCCGTCGTGTGATGCGGTACCCGCCTGTTGTCCTCACGCGGGTCATTATGGGACCTGGTCAGCGCTTTCGCAGCGCAAGGACCAGGAGTTCACGTCGGCTTCACATAGGTAACGGTCCTGTCATTTATGGTGTGGCCATGCTTCTCCCCGCAGACACCCGTGCCGTCCTCTATGACCTGGACGGCACCCTCGTCGATCACGAACACGCCGCCCGGGCCGGCGTCGAGTCCTGGAGCCGCACGCTCGGGCTCCCCGCCGGGCAGTGGCGGCGCTGGCTCACCATCGAGCGGAAATGGTTCACCGCCTTCGAGAACGGCGAGGTCAGCCACCTCGGGCAGCGCATCGAACGCTGCCGTGAGTTCATCGGCAGCCCGGAACTCAGCGACGACGAGGCGCTCACCCTGTACGAGGACTACCTCACCGTGTACCGCAGCAGCTGGACGGCCTTCCCCGACGCACTGCCCTCACTGGAGGCGGCGCTGGGGCGGGGTCTGACGGTGGGGATCCTCACCAACGGCGCCGAGGAGATGCAGCGCGCCAAGCTCGAGCGCACCGGACTGTGGCTGGACGGGATGATCATGTGTGCCACGGTGGAACTCGGCGCCCCGAAGCCGCAGCCGGAGTCCTACCGGGCGGCGCTGGAGAAGATCGGCACCCCCGCGGAGCACACCGTCATGATCGGGGACTCCTGGGAGAACGACGTCGCCGGGGCGCGCCGGGCGGGCATCCACGCGGTGTACCTGGACCGGACGGGGAACGGCGGGGACGGAGCGGCGTCGATAAGCACCCTCGACGCGCTCGTCTGGCCCTAGTCCGGCAGGCGGCAGGCCACGCCCGTGGAGTGGTGCGGGCAGTAGCCGTGGGGCACCTTGTGCAGATACTGCTGGTGCTCGTCCTCCGCGAGGTAGTAGGCGCCGGAGGGGGTGTCCGCCAGGGGCAGGACCTCGGTGGTCACCGCGCCGAATCCCTTCCCCCTGAGATCCGCGGCGTACTTGTCCACGATCGCCTGCACCCTCTCCGCCTCCTGCGCGGCATCCGGACCCGTGGTGTAGATGACGGACCGGTACTGCGTACCCACGTCATTGCCCTGGCGCATGCCCTGGGTCGGGTCGTGGTTCTCCAGGGCAAGGGCGACGAGCCGGTCCAGGGGGATCTTCTCCGGGTCGTAGACAACCTCCACCACCTCGGCGTGGTTGGTGCGCCCGGAGCAGACCTCGCGGTAGGTGGGGTGCGGACTGACGCCACCGGCGTAGCCCACGGAGGTGCTCTCGACGCCGTCGAGCTCCCAGTACATCTTCTCCACACCCCAGAAGCAGCCGATGCCGACGATGAGGGAGGACTGCCCCTCGCGCCACGGGCCTGTAATCGGGGTGCCCAGCACGGCGTGGGGGCGCGGGTGCGGCAGGATCGGGGTGTCACGGCCGGGCAGGGTCTGCTCAGCGGGCACAAGTTCGGGGGTTCTGACAAACATCCAGGACATGCCGCCCAGGATACCGGCACCGCCGTTCCACCCGGGGCCTTCCCGACGGCGGTACCTGCGCCACGGCGTCCCCGGTCGGCCTCCGACACTGCCGGAGGTGGCAGGGCCGCGCGGGCGTCGGGAAGCGTGTTTCCCATCGTGACGCGCAGAACGCCGTCCCCGGTCGGGGACGGCGTGGGCGGGGTGGATGACAGAAGTTACTTGTTGTCGCGCGGCGGGACGAACGCGGTGGCGATCGCACCGATGACGGTGGCGACGGCGAACACCAGGAAGGCGTCCGAGGCACCGAGTCCGAGGGCGATGATGAAGCCACCCACGGCAGGTCCGGCGATGCCGCCGAGGCGACCGAAGCCGGCGGCCCAGGACATGCCGGCCTGACGGGCGCGGGTCGGGTAGTAGTTGGAGGTCATGCCGTAGACGAGGATCTGGGTACCGGTGACACCCAGGCCAGTCAGCGCGATGGCGGTGTACATCAACGGGGCGGCGGTCAGGTGCGGCATGGCGAACATGCAGACTGCGGCGATGAGGAACGTTGTGATGATGACCGGCTTCGGGCCGATGACGTCGGCGATCTTCGCGGCGGCGAGGGCACCGAGGGCGGCGCCCGCGTTGAGGGCGACCAGGGAGTAGAGCGAGCCGTCGGAGGACATGCCGTTGATCTGCATGATCTGCGGGAGCCAGGTGTTGAGGCCGTAGGTGGCCATGATGGCCATGAAGCTCATGAAGCCGATCATCAGGGTGCCGAGCAGGAAGTGGCGGGAGAAGATGGCGGCGAGGCCGATCTTCTGCTTCTTCACCACGGCGCCCTCCTGGTTCAGCTTCACCACCTCGTCGCGGGTGAACTGCTCCTCCGGGAGGTCGTACCTGCGGCAGATCTCACGGGCACGCCCGGTGCGGCCCATGGCGGTGAGCCAGCGCGGGGACTCCGGCAGCAGGAACCAGGCGAGCGGCAGCAGGATGATGATCGGGGAGGCACCGATGAGGAACAGCCCGCGCCAGGAGATGGCGTCCTCGAACCACAGGGCGGAGAAGGAGGCGATGACGCCACCGAAGGGGATACCGGCGTAACCGATCGCGTTGAACATGTTCTTACGGTGTGCCGGGGCGAACTCCGCGATGACCGCTCCCCCACCGGCGGTGATGACACCGAGTGCCAGGCCGGTGAAGAAACGGGTGGCGCCGAAGACCGCGATGCTGGTGGCGAAGGCGGACATCGCCATACCGGCGGAGAACCACGCCAGAGCCGCGATCATCATCTTGCGGCGGCCGATGCGGTCACCGATCGCGCCGGCTCCGAGGGCACCGAAGAGGATGCCGATCATCGTGTAGGAGCCGAGGGTGCCTGCCACGGCCGGGGCGAGGTGTCCGATGTGGTGCGGCTCCGCCAGGAGCGTCGGCAGGACGGCGCCGTAGATGACGATGTCGTAACCGTCGAACACCATCGTCAGGAACATGACGGCGACGACACCGAGAACCGACATCTTGTGCCTGTCGGACTTCCAGCCGGGGGCGGCTGTCGTCATGTGCGGTAGGGCGGCGGGGGCTTTCACGGACATGCTTTCACTCCTTGGGAGATCTGGGACAGAACGTGACCCTCACCACAGCGGGCTATGGCCTGGCTCACATTGATGGAGAATTTATAACAAGAATTCACCCCACCCGGAACGCCCCCGACGCAGGCCACCCTCGCCGACAATGATAATCTCTTTCCTGCTTACCGTTTCCCACCTGCGCATTTGCAATACATTCCAGTTAATCTTCACTAACTGCCAAGTTTGCAACAGGGGGTGATCACAGATCACACCAAGCACCTTTCCTCCGATCCCCACCCCGCCGCCACCACCTGCCAGGCGCACTGCTGATCGCGATTTATTCAATTTCGCAACACTAACGTTGCCGAAATCAAAGATTCGCCTATCATGGTGGCAAGGCGCATTCCGGCGGTACAGTCGGAAGGCGCACCCTGTTTAACGAGAAGAAAGAGAACAACATGGCTGTTTACACCCTTCCGGAGCTCGACTACGCCTACGACGCCCTCGAGCCGCACATCGCTGCCGAGATCATGGAGCTGCACCACTCCAAGCACCACGCCACCTACGTCGCCGGCGCCAACGCCGCCCTCGAGGCACTCGAGGCCGAGCGTGACGGTGAGGCCAACCCGGACAAGATCCGCGCACTCTCCAAGAACCTGGCCTTCAACCTCGGCGGCCACGCCAACCACTCCATCTTCTGGAAGAACCTCTCCCCCAACGGTGGCGGCGAGCCGACCGGCGAGCTGGCTGAGGCCATCAACCGTGACTTCGGTTCCTTCGAGAAGTTCAAGGCCCACTTCACCGGTGCCGCCATGGGCCTGCAGGGCTCCGGCTGGGCAGTCCTGGGCTTCGACCACGTCGCAGAGCGCCTCATCATCCAGCAGCTGACCGACCAGCAGGGCAACATCTCCGTGAACTTCACCCCGCTGCTCATGCTGGACATGTGGGAGCACGCCTTCTACCTCCAGTACAAGAACGTCAAGGCCGATTACGTCAAGGCCGTCTGGAACGTCTTCAACTGGGAGGACGTCGCCGAGCGCTACGCCTCCGCGAAGTAACCTTCTGCCTGCCGACGCGCCGCCCGCCCCGGAAGGGGCGGGCGGCGTTGCTCATTCCCGGCCCATGACGAAGAGCCGGAACTGGTCCACCGGCGGCGCCTCCTGCACCCCGGTGCGCCACACCATTCCGAGTTCCCGGTGGGCGGGTGGGTCGAGCGGCCGCAGCACGATACCGCGGGGAGCGAGATAGGGGTCGTCGAGGGGCAGCAGTGCCACACCCAGCCCCGCAGAGACCAGCCCCGCGACGGTGGTCAGCTCCATCGACTCGAACACCAGGTGCGGACTGAACCCGAGTTCCCCCGAGACACGGTCGAGCAGCATACGGGTGCCGTAGCCCGGGAGCATCCCGATGAAGGGCTCCTCCTCCGCCTCACGCATGCTGACCGGCCCCTTCCCAGCCAGGCGGTGTCCCTCCGGGACCGCGAGCGCCAGCCGCTGCCGCTTGAGCTCGTGCCACCCCAACACTGCGTCCCCACCCACGGATTCACTCGGGCGGGGACCGACGAGGGCGATGTCGGCGGCATCGGTGAGCACGCGGTCGATGAGCACCCGCGCCGCCCCCTGATGGAGCTGGACGTCCACGTGCGGGTGCAGTGCCCGGTAGTTGCGGAGCAGGTCAGGAACCATCCACGTGCCCAGTGAGTGCATGAAGTCGAGGCGCACCGTGCCCCGTTCCGGGTCCATGAGCCGGGCGACCTTCGTGCGTCCCTCCGCAAGTTCGCGCAGCCCGGCCCGCGCATGGGGCAGATAGGCGCGACCGCGACCGTTGAGCACGAGGCGACGGCCGACGCGGTCGAAGAGGTCGGCCCCTACGGCCGCCTCCACCCGACGGACGCGGCGGGTGAGCGTCGGCTGTGGAATCCCCAGGGCCGCGGCCGACTCCGTGAGGTGCCCGGACTCGGCGACGGCAATGAATCCCCGCAGGTCAGACGTGGAGAGATTCCTCATGCTGCCAGCGTATCAATATGCGCCGATTACGACATTTTACTCATGAGCGTCGGTGGGCCACGATGGGCGCATGAGCCCAGGCCTTACCCGCACCGACCGTGATTACCGACGCGCCGTCCTCGCCATGCTCGCTGCCGGCCTGGCCACCTTCAACGCCCTCTACGCCACACAGGCACTGCTGCCGACGCTCGTGGACGACCTCGCCATCACCCCCACCGAGGCGGCCCTGACCGTCTCCGCGACTACGGGCATGCTGGCCGTGTGCATCGTGCCGATGTCGATCCTCTCCGAACGCTTCGGCCGCGGCCGTCTGCTCATCATCTCAGCCCTCACCGCCACCGCGCTCGGCCTGCTGCTGCCACTGGCCCCCGACGCCACCACACTCATCGCGCTGCGGGCCCTGCAGGGCATCGCCGTGGCCGGGGTGCCGGCCGTCGCCATGACGTGGCTCTCCGAGGAGCTCGATCCCGCCGACCTCGGCCGCGCCATGGGGATCTACGTCGCCGGCACCACCGTCGGCGGGCTGACCGGCCGCCTCATCCCCGCTGGCCTGCTGGAGATCGTCGACTGGCGCGTGGCCCTTGTCGTCAGCTCGCTCGTGGCGCTGACGATGGCCGTCGTCATGACCGCCCTCCTGCCCCGTCAGCGCCGCTTCACCCCGAAACAGATCGGCCTGCGCACCGAAGTCGCCGCCATGCTCGGCCACCTGCGCAACCCCCGCCTGGTCGGCCTGTTCATCATCGCGTTCGGCGGCATGGGCGTGTTCGTGTCCCTGTACAACTTCTTCGGGTTCCGCATGATCGACCACTTCGGGCTCTCCCCCGCGATGGTCGGCGTGGTGTTCTTCATGTACCTCTCGGGAACGTGGAGTTCCGCCCGGGCCGGTGCGATGACCCGACGGTACGGTCGTGGCCGGGTTCTCATCGCCGGCGCCGTGCTCATGTTCGTGGGCCTGCTCGCCACGATGTCCGACTGGCTGCCCGGCGTGCTCACCGGGCTGTTCCTGTTCACCGCCTCGTTCTTCGCCGTGCACTCCACCGCCTCGAGCTGGATCGGCCTGGCCACCACGAGTCACCGCGCGGAGGCCTCGAGCATGTACCTGTTCTCCTACTACACGGGCTCCTCGCTGGTGGGTGCCGCCACGGGCCCGATCTTCGCCGTGACGTCGTGGTCGGGGTTCATCCTCGCCCTCGCGGCCATCCTGCTGATGGTCGTGGTCACGGCGGTGGTGCTGGGGCGGGCGGAGGCGCGCGTCGAGAGGCGCCCCATTTCCCTGACCTAATCCGCACTAATTCCGGGTTAGAGTCGGGTCATGACCAAGCTTCCCTGGCACCGCATCGCCAGCCGACCGGTGACGGTGTGGATGCTCCTCTTCCTCCTTGCCGGCGCCATCCACACACTCATCCCGGGCTACCGCTGGATACTCATCCACCTGTTCACCCTGGGCGTGGTGGGCAACTCGATCATCCTGTGGTCGCAGACCCTCACCGGCCGCCTCCTCCGCCGGGACACCGCGTGGCGCTCCCTGGTGTTCCGCCTCGGGGTGTTCAACGTGGGTGTGGTCCTCACGGTGGCGGGGCAGCTTGCCGACGCCATCCCGCTCACGCACACGGGTATCGCGGTGCTCTCCGCGGCGCTGATCTGGCACGCCCTCGCCCTGGGTCGGGAATGGTGGCACGGGGCCGGCCACCGCTTCCGTCCGGTCGTCGCGGGCTACGTCATCTCCGCCCTGTTTCTGCCGGTCGGCGGTGTCCTCGGTGGGCTGCTCGCCGTCGACGTCTCCACTGAACTGCTCAGCGCCCACCTGGCGGCGACCCTGCTCGGCTTCGTCGGCATCGCGGCGGCCGCCTCCCTGACCATCCTCTTCCCCGCCATCTGGCGCACGCGCGGCACCGCTCCCTTCCTGCCGATGCTCGTCGCCCTCACCCTCGGCACCATCGGCGCCGTGGCCGTGCCCTTCCTCGACCTCCGACTCCTCCCCGCCCCGCTCCTGCTCTACGCCGCGGGCTGGATCCTCGGCCTGGCCGGGTGGCTGCGCAGGGTGTCGGTGGTGCTGAGCGACCCCCGCGACCGCGTCGGCTACGCATCCGTCTCAGTGCTGGCCAGCGTCCTGTGGCTCACCGGTTCACTGATCGCCTTCGCGTTCGGGGTCCGCCCGGTGCTCGCACTGCTCGTCGGTTTCGCCGCCCAGCTGCTGCTCGGGGTGATGAGCCACCAGCTGCCCGCCGCCATGCGCGGAGGTCCCGGGGCGGTGCGGGCCGGCACCCGGGAGATGGAGAGGATCGGACTCTTCCGCGTCACCCTTCTCAACGGTGGCCTCGCGGTGTGGCTCGCTGCCGACCAGTCGTGGCTCAGGGTCGCGGCGTCCGTGCTGTGCCTCGGTACGCTCGCGATGTTCCTGCCCCTCATGCGTCGGTCGGCCCGCGCGCAGATGGCGGTGATCCGGAAACAGGCCGCAGCCCCACCACTTCCGGAGTCCCCCCGTCCCGCCTGGAACCAGGTCACTGCGGCGATCGCGGTCCTCGCGCTGATCCTCGGCGCCTTCGGCGGGCTCTCCGCCCCCGGCACCACGACCAGCACCGTGTCCGGCCCCGCCACCGGACAGATCACGGAGGTGGAGGTCCGCGCCGTCAACTACCGCTTCGAGCCCGACACCGTCGAGGTTCCGGCAGGGCACCGGCTGCTCATCACCCTGCGTAACGACGACCCCGAACTCGCCCACGACCTGCGCATGGACTCCGGCGTCGACTCCGGCCGTATTCTGCCCGGCGCGCAGGTGCAGCTGGATCTGGGCGTGATCACCGACGACGTTGACGGCCGCTGCACCATCGCCGGACACCACGCCCAGGGAATGACGTTCCAGGTGCGCGTGGTGTAGCCCTCTCAGCGTGAGGAGACGCTAGAGACGCTCCACACCCGGCGCGCCCGCCCGCAGCCAGTGCCGCACCGCGGCGGTCGCGCGGCAGTCGTCCTCGTTGTAACGCAGGAGGCGACGCCGAACCTCCAGCGCCTCAGTGTCCGAACCCCGGGAGATCCGGCGCGCGTTGACGGACTCCTCGCCGTCGAAGTCGCCGTCCTCCCACGTGTAGCCGGCCTCCGGGGCGACCACCTTGAGTCCCAGTCCACCCGGGCCGACCAACTGGGCGCGCACCAGACGGAACACGTCGATCCACTCCGGGGAGGAGATGAAGGCCTTGACCTCCTCCTCGGTGGGCACCACGAACCTGCCGAAGCTGCGCCCGGCGAAACGTCGGGCACTCATGGTCAACCAGTGGTTCTCGCCGTTGTTGGACCAGCAGTAAGCGGCGAAGCTCTGCCCGTCGGCGTACGCACGGGCCCGCCGCCCCATGAGCCAGTCCCAGAAGCGGGCGAAGTTCTCGGCCTCCCCGTCCCCGCCAAGGGGCACCCACGTGGCGAAGGGGTGGTAGTTCTCGCCGTCGTAGGCACCCCACAGGTAGGCCCCCTGGTCGAGGTAGGCCTCCATGTCCACGTCAATCTCCACGTCCGTCGCCGGCGCCGTCACCTCGTCGACCTTCCGCAGCAGTACGACGCCGTCCCGCCACGCCTGCGCCAGGCGGCTGGCGTCACCCAGGTCAGCCTGGATCAGTCCGGCAACGGTGTCGATGCCCTCGTCGCGGAACTTCCGCGCCCGGTCACCGGCGAGGTAGAGGGAGATGTCGTCCGCCGCGACCAGCTTCTCCTCACAGAGGGGCCAGAAGCGGCAGGTGGCGCACTCCTTCACGCGTCGTGGGAAGGTCGGCAGCTCAGCGGTCAGGGCGGCGTCGAGCGCCGGCTGCAGCGGGGCGGTGGACGTGAGGAAGGCACGGGTGCGGTCCTGTCCGATGGCGGCGCCGATCCCCGAGTCCAGGCCGATCTCCTCCAATGCACGGGCCGCCAGACCGAGACGGTAGCCGTCGGTGACGTGGTGCCGCAGCCGGAACCGGGCCTCCACCGGCTGTCCCAGGCCGAGGCGGGCGGTCGCGATGACCGGGGTGGAGCTGCGGTCGTCGGCACGTGCCACGCGATGGTTGCTGATGACCACCGGCATGTACGTGTCATCCGGGCGGCGGACCAGCAGATCGACGTCGACACGCCAGTCCACCCCCGAGGAGGTGCCCGTGAACACGGCATCGGTGATGAGGTCCGCCTGCGCCGCCAGAGCCTCCAGGGTGTCCATCTCCGCGTGGAAGGAATCGTCCCCGTAAGGGACCACGGGCACGTCGACCCGCAGGAAACGCTGACGGTCACCGCGGGCGGGACGCGCCGGTAGCAGGGCGTGGACGGCCGCGCGGGCGGCCTCGACGCGTTCCTGCCGCATCCGGGCCGCGCGGGTCCGCGGAACCTCCGGATGCCTGAGCTTCTGGACCTGCCGGTACCGGCAACCCACCAGATCAGCGGCGCTCACAGGCTGGGCATTCACAATGGCGTGAGCATAACGCACCATCACAGGTAATGTTGAAACCAACCAAGAACTTCCGGAAAGACTGAGGCTGATTCACATGGGCATTTTCGAGGCCATCCGCAAGAGCCGCACTAAGACGAAGGCAGAGATCCAGGCCGCGAAGGTCCGTGCCAGAAGCGAAGCCAAAGAGGAGGCGAAACTGCAGCTGAAGCGCGAACAGCTGCTGCAGAAGTTCGAGAAGGACCTCCTCAAGGAGGAGAAGAAGGGCCTCAAGGCAAAGCGCAGGCATGAGCGCAAGATGGCTGAGAACACTCTCGAGCAGCTGCGTGCCGGCCGCCTCAACGCGGACACCTTCAAGCGTTACGCCGGCCTCGCCCGTGTCGCACTGCCGGTCATGCTGCCCTTCATCTACCGGGCCATCACCGCCGGCCGCGAGCAGGTTGTGGAGGCCCGCGCCCGCCGGCTCGGTGTCAGCGCCGATGAACTGGCCCGCTTCTCCGGCCACGGAGCCGACCTCAAGGCACGCATCGACGGCATCAACCGCACCCTCAACAAGGAGCAGCTGCCCAGCGGTTTCGTCCGTGACGTGGAGGACCGCCTCGCCGAGCTCCACACCGCGACCGACAACGCCGAGTTCATGACGCCGGAACAGCGTCGCCGCGCCCACGCCACCATCTCCCGGGACATAGACGCCGTCACCCAGGAGATCCAGGAGCGTCTGCGTCGCCCCTGATGGCCGGTCCCGGGACCCCTACCGGGTAGAAGTGTCCGCCGTCAATACGCCAGGGAATGCGTATTGACGGCGTTATTCATTTCCTCCGAAACACACTCTTAATCGATATCCACTCGTCCCTCTCATTAAGAGTCATAAAACGTTAGTATGGGAACATCCACTTGAAATAAAAGTGGGCTAATCCCCATATAAGGAGAGATATCCCCATGGCCCGTCGCGAAATCACCCAGTACTTTGATGACCTCGACAATTCTCCCCTGGAGGACTCTGAGGTGAACATCATTAATTTCAGCGTGGACAGAAACCACTACGTTCTCGATCTCTCAGAGAAGAATGCGGCCGCCTTCCGGGCCGCACTCGAACCGTGGATCGCCGCCGCCCAGGTGACGCCGGCCCCACAGAAATCCCCGACCCGCGTCTCCTCCGCCGCCCAGCGCGAGAAGTCCCGCGCCATCCGTGAGTGGGCCCGCGAGAACGGCTTCCAGGTCTCCGACCGCGGCAAGATCTCCGCTTCCGTTCTCGATGCCTACGAGAAGGCCGTGGGCAGCTAGGTCAGAGCACGCCCTGCTCGCGGGCGGCTGCCACGGCGGAGGTCCGCGAGCGCACCCCCAGCTTGTCGTAGATGTGGACGAGGTGGGACTTCACCGTGGCCTCGGAGAGCATGAGCTCATGGCCGATCTCGCGGTTCGAGGACCCGGCGGCCACGAGGGTGAGCACCTCCAGCTCACGGGGGGTGAGCGAGGTGCGCGGGGTACGTACGCGCGTCATGAGGCGGTCCGCCACCACCGGGGACAGCGCCGAATCTCCCTCCGCGGCGGAACGCACCGCGGCGAGGAGCTCCGTCGGCGGGGCGTCCTTGAGCATGTAACCGACGGCCCCGGCTTCAATGGCGCCGAGAATGTCGGCGTCGGTGTCGTAGTTGGTCACCACGAGCACGTGCGGCGGGTTGGACATGGATGCCTTGATGCGGGCGGTCGCCTCGGCACCGGTGGTCACCCGGGTGCCCTCGACGCCGGGCCCGAAGCGCAGGTCCATCAGCAGGACGTCGATGCCGCCCGCCTGCGCAGCGGCGACAGCCGCGTCCGCGGTCGCCACCTCGCCGACGACCTCGATGTCCTCGGCTTCCTCGAGCACGGCTCGCAGTCCCATCCGGACGATTTCATGATCATCGGCCAGCAGCACACGGATCATGACGGCATCAGGCCCCTTCCTCGTTCGACGTTTCTGGTCCGAGTGTAGTCGGCTCAGTGCCGTTCCCCGGCAGCGGGATTGCCACGGACACCGCGGTGCCGTATCCGGGTGTGGCCTCCACCTCGAGCACACCGCCCTGCTCGGCGGCACGCTGCCGCATGGCGTCGAGGCCGACGTGCCCGAGTCCGGCGGGACGTTCCGCCACCGCCGCCGGGTCGAAACCCTGCCCATTGTCCACGACGTCGAGGCGCACTTCGTCCGGCTCGTAGGTCACGGTGACGCGGCACCGGGTCGCAGCCGCATGCTTCGCGACGTTGCCCACCGCCCCCTGCGCGATCCGCAGCAGGGCGGCCTCGGTCCGCATGGGGAGCTGCCGCACGGCCCCCTCCACGCCGACCTCTATGGCCAGGTCGCCGGCGGCGGCGAAACCACTGGCCATCCGCTCGAGAGCGGCCTCCAGGGAGGTCTCCTGGAGGGAGGAGGGTGTGAGGGCCGCGATCATGGCGCGGGCCTCACTGAGATTGTCCCGGGCGGTGGTGCGTGCCAGGTCGATGAAGCGGGTGGGCCCGGCCAGCTCCTCCCTCGACAGCCCGAGCTTCTCCAGATCACGGTCGGCGGAGTGGAGGAGCATCTGGATGCTCGACAGGCCCTGCGCGACAGTGTCGTGGATCTCGTGCGCCAGGCGCTGGCGTTCCTCGGCGACACCGGCGGCGCGTTCGGTCTCCGCGAGCTGGGTACGGGTGCTGATGAGCTGGGTGATCAGCTCCTCACGCTCCCGGCTGATGCGCACCAGGGTGCGGAATGCATAGTGGATCGCCAGCACCACCGCCGCGGACACGGCAGGTCCCATGACACCGCCGACCGTCAGCCCCTTGGGCACCTGCGTGAACACCGACGTCAGGGTCACGGCGATGACGGCGACCACACCGCGGATATCATCCATCACCCGCAGATAGAGGAAGAACAGGGTGAACACGAGGTAGATGGACACCGGCGAGATCATCATCGCCAGCACCCACAGCACCGTCAGGCTGAACAGCCAGGCCAGGGAGGTGGGTTCGCGCCACTCGGGCAGCAGGGCAGTGCCGTAGAAGTAGAGCACCGCGAAACCCGAGCCGAGCAGCAGGTTGAGTGCCGCCTCACCGAAGGGCAGGTTCACCGAGGACACGAGCGCCGCGATGAGCAGCACCGTCGTGAGGATGTGGACACCGTCGGTGAGGGCATCCTCATCGGGGGCCCGGGTGCGCCGGAGCTTCTCCACACCTTCACGGGGATCTAGGCTGGTCTCCATGCGTCTGAGCCTACCGAGCGTCCTACGCGTCGCCCTCCTCACCGCACTGACCGCAGCGCTGGTGGGGTGTTCCCCGTCGGAGAGCCCGGGGTCGACTCCGCTGTCCGACTCCTCCGACTCCCCGGCGCCGGACATCACCGACTCCGGTCTGCCCCACAATGCCCTGCCGGAGGTCCCCGGCGGCCGGAGCAGCTGGGACGAGTGCCCGTACCTGGACACCGAGTGGGTCTCGGACACCAACGGGCAGCGGACCCTGGGGGTGGGTGTCGACACGCGTTTCGACACCCCCGCCTGCGTCTTCTGGTCCTACCCCGAGGACCCGCACCTGACGGTCATCGTCCGGGACATGGTCGATGTCGACGAGGCCACAGCCGTCGTGGACTGGGCCGCGCCGGTCGACACGACAGAACCCGCCGAGGACCCCGCGGGCTGGTCCGGCGGCCGGGCCGGCGCGGGCATGGTCCCGGACCGCGTCGGATCCGTCTACGCGGTGCAGAAGGATGACCGGGCCGTGGTGGTGTTCACCAACCAGGATCAGTCGCTCAAGGCGGAGCTGGTGGCCACGGAGGTCATCGCCAACCTCGGGCTCTAGACGGCGACGTCGTTGTAGGGCATCAGCGTCGACACCCAGGGGAAAACAACCTCCATGAGCAGGAGGAACACCGCCACGATGAGCGCCAGCATCAGCAGGAGCTTGACCGGCCAGGGGCCCGGGAGGGCCCGCCACAGTGGTCCGTACATCTAGTTCTCCTCCAGTACTGCCGGACGCTCCCCGGCGATCTTCGGGGTCGACTCGACCTCGATGGCGTGGACGATCATGCGCTCGGTGTTCGAGAACTGCGGGTGGCAGGTCGTCAGGGTGATGAGTGACTCCATCCCCTCGTCAACCTGGGTAGCCGCGAGCCCCGGCACCGGGTTGATCACCTCGACGGCTCCCGGCAGGGTGATGTGCCGGCCCTGTACCCCGGCGTACTCCCCGGTGGTGACCCGCTCGACCTGTTCCGGGGTGAGGCAGCCGGTGGCCGCAGCGCGACGGGCGTCGCCGACGACGTCGATGGGCAGGACACGGTAGGTGATCCACTCGCTCTGCGTCTCGACCACCACCGCATCACACACCTGCAGGTTCCCCAGGTCATTGAACGGGGCCCCCTTTCCCACCCGGTGCCCGGCGACGGCGAAGTTGCCCTCCGCGCCCGGCATCTGCGTCTCGACGTAACGGCCCGGGCCGGCGTTGAGGGTGGCGTCATCGGTGCCCTCGAGGATGGCGAACTGGAAGTCCGATCCGAAGGCCGGGATGTACATGCGGGCGAAGGCCTCACCGAGCTCCGGGGTGAGCTTCTGCCGCGGGTTGACCCGCTCCCCGTCCCCACCCCACCCGGCCTCGAGTGCTGAGGCCTTCTCTTCCTGCAGCCTCCCCGCCGCGAGATTGGTCCAGTAGGATTCGTAGAAGGCGAAGAGCATGATGATCACGCCTGCGGTGAGCAGCAGTTCCCCGAGGACCTGGGTGACGCTCACACGTCGCCGGCGGCTGTCAGGGCTGGTGCTCATGCGGGATAGACTCCTGAAAACGATACGATCGCCAAAGACTCACTGCAGTCTAGCGCTGAATGCAGTTCTGCTGAATACACTGAAGGTCAGGTGTCGCCCACCGTGCTCGAACCGTTCATCTACCCTGTCTCAGGGGTTCTCAAGCTCTGGCACATGCTGCTGCACGCGGTGTTCGGTATCAACGACTCGACTGCCTGGATCGTCTCCATCTTCGGCCTGGTGCTCACGGTCCGGCTCTTCCTGGTGCCCTTCTTCTGGGCTCAGGCGAAGACGGCCCGGATCTCCACGGCGATGCGCCCCGAGCAGGTGGCTCTCAAGGAGGAGTACGCCACCCGCACCGACAAGGACTCGGTCGCCGAGCAGATGCGCCGTGAGAAAGAACTCAGGGAGCGCTACGGGCACAAGGTGTCCGCCGGTTGTGTTCCCGCACTTATCCAGCTGCCGGTGTTTCTGGGCCTGTACCGGGTACTCATCCGCATCGCCCGCCCCGCCGACGAGATGACGGTGGCGGCCGATACCCACGTCGGTTTCCTCAACGCCGAGGAGATCAAGGCGTTCCTGCGGGCCACGGTCAACGACGTCCCCCTCCCCGCCTACATCGCCATGCCCGAGGAGGGCCTCGCCCGCCTGGGCACCACCTCCGGGGACGTACGCTCCTTCGTGCTCCCCTATCTGCTGGCGGCCGTGGTGTTCACCACGGTGAACATGACGGTGTCGGTCTGGCGTAATCAGCAGACCATCGACTGGGGGTCGGGGATCGCCCTGCGCATGCACCGCTTCATCATCATCCTCACGGTGCTCGTACCTTTCCTGCTCATCTGGATCGCGTTCACCGGTCCCCTGCCGGTGGCGATCGTGCTCTACTGGTTCGCCAACAACCTGTGGACCCTGGTGCAGACACTCATCATGTATCCGATCCTCCACCGGAAGATCCCGCTCGACGAGTCCTTCCATGAGCTGCACCGGCAGGGCCGGGAGAAGGCCCGGGCGGCGTTGCGTGAGGCGCGGCAGCGGAAGTGGGCCGTGCGCCGTCGCAAAGCAGTCGGCGCCGTTCAGCCGTGGCGGATCCCCGAGATCAGCCGCGAGCTGAAGGCCGAGAAGATCGAACGCCGGGAGAGGGACGCGGCCGAGAAGGAGGAGAAGAAGGCGCTCGAGAAGGAGCGCCGGAAGGCACGCAGCGCCCTGCAACAGGAGCAGACCAATGCCCGGATCGAGAAATGGAAGGCAAAGCGCGCGTCGAAGAAGAAAGTTAGATCGAGTAATCCGCCGGCGGAGCCAGCAGCATCTGACGGGCCAGATCACGGGCCGTCTGCAGCGGAGTGACCTCCCGCGCGAACCGGGCGCCCGCCAGGCCGCCGTCAAGGAAGATGAGCAGCTGGTTGGCCTGCGTGGCCGAGGGGTAGCCGTTCTTCGCGGTGAGCAGATCCGTCATGGTCTGGTGCATCCAGCGGCGGTGCTCCCGGCAGGCTGCGACGATGCCGTGTTCGGAATCGGTCTCCGGACGCGGGTACTCGTTGGCGGCGTTCTGGAAGTGCGAGCCGCGGAACTCCTTGCCCGGTTCCTCCGCGATGGCGAGGTCGAAGAAGGCGAGGATCTTGTCCTCGGCATCCGTCATCGTCGCCGTCCGCTCCTCCCACGCCTCCCGGTACTGCTCGTCAAGGTTCTCCAGGTAGGCGATGACCAGTGCATCCTTCGAGCCGAAGAGGGAGTAAAGGGATGCCTTGGCGACATCCGCCTCCCGCAGGATCCGGTCGATGCCGATGACGCGGATGCCTTCCGTGGTGAACAGGTTGGTCGCCGATTCGAGCAGGCGCTGACGCGGGCTCGGTCGGTTGCGACGCCGTGCGGTCGTCTTCTTCCTCACTGTTCCTGCGGACACGTGGGCACCGGTTCCTTTCTGGGGGTGGATCGAGGCTGCCTCTCCTACTCAATATAGACAAACCGGTACGTTTTTGAATAGTCGGCCAGCGTACAGGCATAAAAAAACCCGCCCCAGGGGGCGGGTTGCAGGGAGATTGTCCGGCCTATTTCCTGCTGCGACCGGTCACCATGTTGACGATGGTCAGCAGGATAACCGCACCGAGCAGACAGGTGAGGAAACTGAAGATCAGGCCTCCACCGGTGACATCCACCCCGAACAGGCTGAGGAGCCAGCCACCGAGCAGACCACCCACCACACCGACAACGATGTTGAGCAACAGACCCTGCTGCGCGTCAGTGCCCTTGACCTTGGAGGCGATCCAACCTGCCAGACCACCGATGATGACCCATCCGAGAATTCCGAGTCCGAGCATAATTTTCTCCTTTTAGTCTCTGCAGTTTCCTGCAACTCATACGTATTCAAACATGTCTATGGTGTCACGATTTCACCGCGATTGCACGGCTCGAATCACAACGTAACCGGATCGTTGTAAAAAAGATCACAGACGTTGACCTCATGAAAACCACACGAAGACAAATCCCCCGCTCCGAGCCCGAGGGCCGGAGTGGGGGACATCACTCACCGGGGAACTAGACGTTCTCCGGACGGACCACCATCATCGGGCACGGCGCGGACTGGAGCAGCGCACGAGAGGTGGACCCGAGCAGCATGCCCTTGAATCCGCCGCGGCCATGGGAACCCACGACAAGGAGCTGCGCGCCCTCGGAGTTCTCGACCAGGGCACGGACCGGGCGGTCACGGGTGATGACCTTACGGACCTCCACATCCGGGTACTTCTCGGTCAACGGCTGGAGGCGCTCGGAGAGCATGGCGATCTGCTCACGTTCGACTTCCTCCCACTGCTGCTGGGCGGCAGAGAGGCCGGCCAGCGAAGCCTGGACCTGCATGTCCATCCAGGTATGGACGGCGATCAGCTCAGCGCCACGGGCATCAGCCTCGGCGAAGGCGATCTCAGTGGCCTTCTGGGAGACGTCGGAACCGTCGACACCGATGACGACCGGGCCGTACTTGGCGTTCTCGTCGACGGTGTTGTCCTCGCGCACAACCACGACCGGGCAGGACGCGTGGGAGACGACGGCCGCGGAGACCGAACCCATCACCATTCCGGACAGGCCGCCGAGGCCACGGGAGCCCATGACGATCATCGTGACGTCACTCGACATATCGAGCAGCATGTCGATCGGGGAGCCTTCGGCGATGGTGTGGCCGATCTTCAGCTCCGGGGCGACCTCGTGCGCAATGGCACGTGCCTCGTCGATCTTCTCCATGGTCTCGGACTGCAGGTCGTCGAACAGCTCCTGCGGGGGGACCATGCCTTCCGCGTAGAGGAACTGCGGCATCGTGTACGACGATGCCAGCCGCAGCGGGATCCCCCGCTTGTTGGCAGTGTTGGCTGCCCAACGGACCGCGTTGTGGGAGGCCGGGGAGCCGTCTACTGCTACAACGACGATATCTTCCTGAGTCATCTCGTGCGCCCTTTCCTTCGGGAGGATCAGATTATGAGTATCAAAGACAATTGTACCGGTTGATGACAGGTTTGAGTCAGATGTTACAACCAGTTGACCTGCCACCCAGAGGGCAGGTTAGGCTGCTCAAACCTGCGTTTACAGTGGAATCTCGATGACGTGTGCCGGGTCAGAGTTGGCCGGATACAGCAGCGTGTAGATGAAACGTGCGATATCGAGCATGACCGCTCCGATACCCTCAGAAGAGAAAGCGATGGCCGGGTTAAGAATGGCGTCCAAGTTCATGAATAACAGAGTAGTACAGCCGCCGCGCGGACAGCGGTCTCCGCTTCCGGTCCGCGACGGACTCACCGCCACACGCGCCCGGTTCCCGGAGGATGCCACGCCGATGAGCGCCGGAGAGTGGGTGGGCCATCTCATCGCCACCCAACGGCACCGCCACCCGCGTGACGACGCCCAGGCACTGCACGCCCGTTTCAGCGCCGGACTGGTGGTGGATCGCCGCGGCACGGCCTTCACCTTCGATGATCCCGTGGCCCCGGGCCAGGACGTCTTCTTCTACCGCATGCCGGCCCCCGAGGTAGAGGTTCCGTACGGGATCGACATCCTGTACCGGGACGCCGATCTGCTCGTCGCCGACAAACCCCCTTTCCTGGCGACCATGCCCCGCGGCAAACACATCACCGAGACCCTCACAGTCCGTCTCCGCCGCTCCCTGGACATCTCCGAGCTGACTCCGGCGCACCGCCTCGACCGACTCACTTCCGGCCTGCTCCTGTGCACGCTGCGTCGCGACGTCCGCGGCGCCTACCAGCAGCTCTTCGCAGACCGGGCGGTGACCAAGACCTACGAGGCCATCGCCGCCTTCGACCGCAGCCTGGCACCCGGCACGGTGTGGCGTTCCCGAATGATCAAGGTGCCCGGCGAGATCCGGGGGCACATCGTCGAGGGCGAGCCCAACGCCGTGACCACGCTTATCGACGTCACCCCGCTCACCCCGGCCGAGCAGTCAGAGATCGAGGCCGTCCACGGCCCCCAGCCACCGCTGGCGCACTACGTCCTCTCCCCCGAGACCGGGCGCACCCACCAGTTGCGTCTACACATGTGGGAGGCCGGCGTGCCGATCCTCGGCGACAACATCTACCCCCGCATCCACGCCGAAGAGGAGGAGGACCACTCCCGTCCCCTCCATCTGGTGTCGACAGGTCTGTCATTCACGGACCCGCTGTCGGGCGAGGAGCGGAATTTTCAGGCGCCCCGTCGTCTGTTCCCCCGCAGACAGCTCTAGAACTCTCCCGGGTGGGCGTCCTCCGTCGCTGAAACTGCCCGGCCAGTCGTTGGGCCGGAACCCTGGGCTTGGGTCCATACACCGCCCCGGTCGGTACTGCCCCC
>CAJDUQ010000014.1_pt1 | contig 56767 bp, 52 predicted proteins | sample 7390901 | NCBI WGS metagenome assembly CAJDUQ01 (sample SAMEA7055691, study PRJEB34461) | soil metagenome | biome: terrestrial ecosystem; feature: Peninsula; material: soil | place: Antarctica | collected 2016 | reverse complement strand
GGGTCAATGCGACCAACCTGTTCGACGCCGAGAAGGCGCCGGCGTGGCTCTGGAAGCAGTGGATGAACATCCTCCAGATGCGCGCCGACGGCGTCACACGCGACCCGGAGGTGTCCGACGGCATCGGCGTTCACGAGCGTGGCAGCAGCGACGTTCTCCTCACAGGCGTCGACTGCGGTGTACGCCGCGGCATTGATCACGGCGTCCGGTCGCGCTTCGGCGACGAACGCAGCGACCGCGTCGGCGTCGGTGACGTCGACGACACCGCGGTCAGCCGGGATGACGTCGTCACCGAGACGGGAGCAGTGATCGACCAGCTCGAGACCCAGCTGTCCGCCTGCGCCCGTGATCAGGACGCGCATCGGGTCATTCCGGGACCGGCGTGGCCGGGGGTGGCAGCGGACCGATTCCACGGAAGTAGTCCAGAACCGGTTTCGATGAGTCGTTGATCCGCAGGATCGCCACGAGATGACCGTCACGGGCGTCTACGAGGAAGCGCTGGACGCGGAGAGCTCCCTCACGGCTTACATGCCGGAGGACGCCTACCTCGAGCGCTACACGCAGGACGGCATCACCGACTCGCTCATTCTCTCCGCCGCGGAGGGCACGAGCGATGAGGAACTTGTCGCGCACCTGTCCGCGACCTACGAGGGCATCGAGGTCGAGACCGGTGACGTCCTCGCGGCAAAGATCACGGAGACGATGTCGCAGGCGCTGGCGTTCGTCAACTACTTCCTCATCGCCTTCGGGCTGGTGGCCCTGCTGGTGGGTACCTTCCTCATCGCGAACACGTTCTCCATGATCGTGGCGCAGCGCACCAAGGAGTTCGCGCTGCTGCGCGCCCTCGGTGCGGCCCGTGAGCAGATCACCCGCTCCGTCGTGTTCGAGGCGTTCATCGTCGGCCTCATCGGCTCGGCACTCGGCGTGCTCGCCGGCATCGGCCTCGTCGCGGCGATCAAGGGTGTCATGGCGACCCAGGATCTCGCCCTGCCGGACTCCGGACTGGGCCTGTCGACGTCTGCTGTGCTCGTCCCCGTTCTTCTGGGCACCCTGGTGACCATCGTCTCGGCATGGATCCCGGCCCGTCGGGCAGGTGAGGTCAAGCCGGTCGAGGCGATGCGTTCCAGCGAGAGCTCCACGGATCAGCCGCTGCTGGTCCGTACAGTCATCGGAGCGCTGCTCCTGGTTGTCGGCATCGGGGCCTCCCTGGCTGGAGCGTTCCTCGACGGCTCGTCCACCTCGACACGAGCGATCCTCGTCGGTGTCGGTGCCGTCAGCGTCATCGTCGGATTCTTCTTCGCCGGCCCGGCGCTGTCCCTGCCGATCGTCCCCACCCTGGGTCGCGTCATCGGACTGCCCTTCGGCGCCATCGGTCGACTCGCATCGACCAACTCGCGCCGCAACCCGCGTCGCGCTGCGGCGACCGCCTTCGCGCTCACCCTCGGCGTCGCCCTGGTCACTGCGATCGGCATGCTCGGTGACACCATGAAGGCGTCGATCTCCGACGTCGTGGAGAACAACGTCTCCGCCGACTTCGTCCTCTCCGGGCCCACCAACTCCGGCTTCCCGACACCGGAGGGCACCCCCGACGCCGTCCGCGACGTGGAGGGTGTGGACAAGGTTCTCACCCTGTCGTCTGCACCGGTGTTCGTTGACGGGGTCGCGTCGCAGAGCATGGGACCGCACTCGATGACCATGGTCATCGACGGGGACGTCTCCGACATGGCCCTCACCGAAATCACCGACGGCACCTCCGATCTGGGTACCACCCCGGGAGTCCTTGCGACCACCGCCTTCGCGGAGAAACAGGGCTGGAAGGTCGGAGACACCCTCGAGCTCACCGCCCCCAACGTCGGTGCGGAACCCCGCGAGATCCAGCTCGTCGGCCTCTTCGAGGAGAACAACATGATCCAGAACATGGTCATCTCCAGGGAGTCGGTCGAGGGGATGCTCCCTCCGGGTGCCCTGGTGGTGAACATGGTCGGTGTCAACGGCGACGGCACCGTCAGCGGGGAGGAACTGCGCGCCAACCTCGAGGAGGCCGTCAAGGGCTTCATCGTGGTGCAGGTGATGAGCACCCAGGAGATGGCGGGCCAGGCAGGCGAGGCCATCGACATGATGCTCAACATCCTCTACGCGCTGCTCGCACTGGCGGTCATCATCGCGGTGCTGGGCATCGTCAACACCCTGACCCTGGGTGTCATCGAGCGTCGCCAGGAGATCGGCATGCTCCGTGCCGTGGGCTCCCAGCGTCGCCAGGTCCGCGCCATGATCACCCTCGAGGCGGTGCAGGTCGCCGTCTTCGGTGCCGTCATGGGTATCGTCATCGGCCTCGGCCTGGGCTGGGCCTTCCTCGAGGTCCTGCGGGACCAGGGGTTGGACACCCTCTCCGTGCCCTGGGGTCAGCTGCTGTGGATGCTCGCCGGTTCCGGCGTCGTGGGCGTGTTCGCCGCGATCTGGCCTGCTAACCGCGCGGCCAAGACCCCGCCGCTGGACGCCATTTCCGACTAGCGGGCCGCAGAAGAACTCAGAAGAGCCACTGCGTCAGCCACGCCACCGCCACACCGGCGGTGAGCGTGGCTGATGTGTATCCGAGCACGAGACGGTAGCGACGGGCCCGCAGCAGTCGCCCGATCTCGGAGGCCAGTGTCGACCAGGTCGACAGAGCCCCGGAAAAGCCCGTGCCCAGTGCCAGGGCCGGCAGACCACCGAGCCCGATGACCGCCCCGAGCACAACCACCGCCAGCAGATTCGCGGTGAAGGTCCCGCGCAGGCCACCGGGCCACATCGCCAGCGTCCAGCGGGCGAGTCCGCCGAGGAACCCCCCGACTCCGACCGCGCCGACTGCGAGCAGCATCCCCGTCACCGGTCCCGCCTCCTGATCCGCAGCTCCGCCAGCGTATCGCCGATGAACCAGGCGGCCACGCAACCGACGAGGGTGCACACGAGGTAGCCGGTCGCCGCCAGGGGAGTTGAGGAGGCTGCGAGGTGGGCGAACGTCGAGAAGCTCGTGAAACCACCCAGAACGCCGCGGCCCCAGAATGCCCCGGGACGCAGCCACCCCATGAGCAGACATCCCACGAGGTTCACCCCGAGCAGGGACAGTGATCCCTCGAGGACGAAGCGGGCCAGGGCGCCGAGGGCGGCACCGGAACCGACAGAGGAGGCATCGCGGAGCATGTCAGCGCCACTCGGATCCCTGGGCGCGCATGTAGGCGGCGATCTCCTCCGGGGAGGCCCGTAGCTGGGGGTCGAACTTGAGGTAGGTCTTCGTCTCGCGGGCCACCAGGCCGGAGAGGAGCAGCAGACCGATGAGGTTCGGCAGGGCCATGAGACCGTTCGCGAGGTCGGAGAAGGACCACACGAGCTCCAGCTGGACCGTTGCCCCGAGGAACACCGTGCAGGTGAACAGCAGACGGTAGGGGACCGTGCCGGCGCGGCCGACGAGGGACTCCAGGGAGCGTTCGCCGTAGTAGGACCAGCCGATGAGGGTGGAGAAGGCGAAGAAGATGACCGACAGGGACACCAGCGTGCCGCCCCACTCGCCGGGCAGGCCCGCGGAGAACGCGGCGGCGGTCATGGTGCCGGCGGTCTCACGGCCGGTGTCCCACACCCCGGTGGTGATGATGACCAGACCGGTGATGGAGACCACGATGAGGGTGTCGATGAACGTCTGCGTCATGGACACCAGGCCCTGGCGCACCGGGTGCGACGTCTTCGCGGCTGCGGCGGCGATGGCGGCGGAACCCATGCCTGACTCGTTGGAGAAGATGCCGCGCGCGACACCGAACTGGACGGCCAGCAGGATACCGGAGCCGACGAAACCACCCGTTGCTGCGGTGCCGGTGAAGGCGTCGGTGACGATGAGCAGCAGGACATCGGGCAGCTGCCGGATGTTGAGGGCGAGGATGACGAGACCGGCGGTGACGTAGAGGACGATCATCAGCGGCACGAAGGCGGCGGTCACGCGGCCGATGGCGCGGATGCCGCCGAGGAGCACGGCACTGACGAAGAGCACCATCACCACGCCGGAGATCACCGGGGAGAGTCCGAAGGTGTGCTCCACGTTGGAGGCAACCGCGTTGGCCTGCGTCAGGTTGCCGATGCCGAACGACGCGGTCACCGCGAACAGGGCGAACAGGAACGCCAGCACCTGTCCCACCGGACCGGTGATGCCGCGCTTGAGGTAGTACTGCGGACCACCCGACTGCTCCCCCTTCGCGTCCGTGGTGCGGAACCGCACGCCCAGGAAGGCCTCCGCGTACTTCGAGGCCATGCCCACCAGGCCGGTGACCCAGATCCAGAACAGGGCACCCGGGCCGCCGACGGACAGGGCCGTCGCCACACCCACCACGTTGCCCACGCCGACGGTGGCGGCCAACGCCGTGGTCAGCGCCTGGTAGTTGGATATGTCGCCCTTGCCGGAGCCGTCGGAATGGTCGAGAAGCCCGTGCCGGAGTGCCCTCCCGAGAGTCCGGAACTGGATGCCGCCCAGACGGACTGTGAGGTACAGGCCGACACCCAGAAGCAGGGGGATGAGGACGAACGGCCCCCACACCACCCCTCCCGCGGTGGCGAGTGCATTCTGCAGCGATTCCATGGGATCAAGGTACTACCGTCCTGTGGCGCCGGCCGTACCGGGGTGGTGCCCCCTGCCGGGGGTGGGAACGGGTGTCCTGCGACGGCTCCCGTGCGGGGACCCGGTGACGCGACGACAATGGAAGTCACTGATGCCCAGAAAAACCCCAGGAACAGGATTTCAAGGAGAAACATGGCACACGAGCGCGCAGGCCAGCCGGCCCGTCCCGAGGACCTCATCGACATCGCGGAGCTGGTCACCGCGTACTACACCCGCGAAATCGATGTCGACAACCCGGACCAGCAGGTCGCCTTCGGTACCTCAGGCCACCGTGGCTCCTCCCTCGACGACGCCTTCAACGAGCAGCACATCTGGGCCACCACGCAGGCCATCGTCGACTACCGCCGTGAGCACAACATCGGCGGCCCCCTCTTCATCGGCCGTGACCCGCACGCCCTCTCCGAGCCCGCCATGGTGTCCGCACTCGAGGTGCTCATCGCCAACGGCGTCGCGGTGCTTGTCGACGACCGCGGGCGTTACACCCCGACCCCGGCGGTCTCCCACGCGATCCTCCGGCACAACGCCGACCTGGCGGGCGGCGTGACGGGCACGGACCCGAAGCGGGCCGACGGAATCGTCATCACACCATCCCACAACCCCCCGCGCGACGGTGGTTTCAAGTACAACCCGCCGTCCGGGGGGCCCGCGGACACCGACGCCACCGACTGGATCGCCGACCGCGCCAACACCTACCTGCGCGCCGGCCTCGAGGGTGTGGAGCGCACCCCGGTCACCGGCGTGCTGGACGAACGGGCCCGGAAGTACAACTTCATGGACACCTACGTCGATGACCTGCCGAACGTCGTCGACATCGCCGCCATCCGGGAATCCGGACTGAGCATCGGCGCTGACCCGATGGGGGGTGCCTCCGTGGACTACTGGGGTGCCATCGCCGAGACCCACGGGCTCAACCTCACCGTGGTCAACCCGGAGGTCGACGCCACCTGGCGTTTCATGACCCTGGACACGGACGGCAAGATCCGCATGGACTGCTCCTCCCCGGACGCCATGGCCTCGCTGATCGCCAACCGCGACAAGTACGACATCGCCACCGGCAACGACGCCGACGCCGATCGCCACGGAATCGTCACCCCGGACCACGGCCTGATGAACCCGAACCATTACCTGGCGGTGGCCATCGAGTATCTCTTCTCCAACCGCCCGGAGTGGGGCGCGGACACCGCCGTCGGCAAGACACTGGTGTCCTCCTCCATGATCGACCGGGTCGTCGCCTCCCTCGGCCGCCGGCTGGTCGAGGTGCCGGTCGGCTTCAAGTGGTTCGTGCCGGGCCTCATCGACGGTTCCGTCGGTTTCGGTGGTGAGGAGTCCGCCGGCGCTTCCTTCCTGCGTCGCAACGGCCAGGTGTGGTCCACCGACAAGGACGGCCTCATCCTCGACCTGCTGGCCGCGGAGATCACCGCCGTCACCGGCAAGACCCCGTCCCGGCGTTACGCGGAACTCGCCGCCGAGTACGGTGCTCCGGCCTACGCGAGGACCGATGCTGACGCCGACCGTGAACAGAAGGCCATCCTCAAAGCCCTGTCCCCGGAGCAGGTCACCGCGACCGAGCTGGCCGGCGAGCCGATCACCGCGAAGCTCACCAACGCGCCGGGCAACGGTGCGGCCATCGGCGGCCTCAAGGTGACCACCGAGAACGCCTGGTTCGCGGCCCGTCCCTCCGGCACCGAGGACAAGTACAAGATCTACGCAGAGTCCTTCAAGGGGGAGGATCACCTGCGTCAGGTGCAGAAGGAGGCGCAGGCTGTGGTGAACCAGGTTCTCAGCCGGTAGCAGCCTGTGATCTTGGCCCTCCGGGAGAATTCACGTGGGCCGGGGGCTGAGTGGTGGACTAATATGTGTGGCTGTGTCCACCACCAAAGATGCAGATGCGACGTCGGCCGTTGCCGGGAATACCCCTGGTGACGAGGCCGACGTTCCTGATCCAGCGGCACCGTCCCGGACGAGACGGTTGATCCTCGACGCCATCAGCGCGTTCGCGCGTTTCTTCATGGCGTACACCTGGATCTCCGCCGGTATCCCGAAGCTCGACGACCACCTCAACATGACGCAGGCGATCGTGGCCTACGAGATCTTCACCCCGTACTGGTCGGATCTTCTGGCGCGTCTCATCGGCCCGCTGGAAATCGCCGGAGGCGTGCTGCTTCTGCTGGGCCTCTTCCTGCGGCCGGCGAGTAAGGTTGCTGCGGTTGTCATGGTGCTGTTCATCATCGGTATCGGCCAGGCCTGGTTCCGTGGTCTGGGCATCGACTGCGGCTGCTTCAACATTGAGCCGAACATGGACGAGCAGGCCATGGACTACTTCATCACCATCCTGCGTGACCTGGCGTTCCTGGCACTGACGCTGTGGACCGTCTACCGTCCCTTCCAGAGGTTCGCCCTCTATCCCTGACACACCCCGAAAACCTAAGGATCAACAAGTGAGCAAGTCCACCAAGGTCTCCAACCCGAACGCCAAGGGCGGCAGCGGGTTCATCTGGGCCATCGTGGCCGTCATCGTCATCGCGGCGATCGTGATCGGCTACATCGTCATGTCCGGCCAGGGCAAGAAGACCGAGCACCTCGCCGACCGTGAGCAGGTCGACGTCGCCTTCACCTCGGACTTCTCCGACAACGCCGTCACCCTCAAGGCAGACAACACCAAGGCGGACGCCGCCGAGGTCGACCTCTACGAGGACTTCTCCTGCTCCTACTGCAGCCAGCTGGCTCAGAACACCGACACTGACATGCAGGCCGCCGTCGAGGCCGGTGACCTGGTGGTCAACGTCCGCACCCTGAACTTCCTGGACCGCGGCTCCATCGACGGCCACTCCACCCGCGCCGCCGCCGCCGTCCTGGCCGTCGCCGAGGCCGGCGAGACAGACGTCTACTGGAACTACCGCGCCGCCCTCATGGAGGAGCAGGCCGACATCTACAACAAGTGGTCCAACGATGACTTCGCCAACGCCGCGAAGCAGCTGGGGGCCTCCGACGCGGTCGTCGAGAAGATCCGCTCCGGCGAGAACGTGGAGGCCGCCAACACCCTGGCCACCGCGAACGCCGACAAGCTCGACAAGGAGACAGGTTCCGTGTCCTCGCCGCGCGTCATCCAGAACGGCAAGGATGTCGACTCCCCGGATATCAACCAGTGGCTGGACGTGGTCCTGGGCTAGTCGCCGAGGGAGGGGGCTTATCGGCGTCGCGTCGTTGGTAAGCCTTCTACCAGGGGATTTGGAGACTCAGTGTGCTGCGGTGTACATTGAAAAAAGTTCCAACGGGGCTATGGCGCAGCTGGTAGCGCACCACACTGGCAGTGTGGGGGTCAGGGGTTCGAGTCCCCTTAGCTCCACGTGATTGAGAGGCTCACCTTCGGGTGGGCCTTTTCCGTTGGCGGGGCTGGTGGGGGAGGTCACCGGGCGCCCACCGTCGGGGTATCCGACGTAATGTGGGAAGTGTACAAAGACACCTCAGCGCTGACACTCCAGCGTTGAGCCGACAGAGGAGTTTCCGCAGCATGTCCTTCAATGATGAAGTTTTCCGCACCCTGAGCACCGAGCAGTCCCTGGCCCACCTGGCTGACGTGCAGCCCGGCCGCGTGGTGATGCACCTCAAGGATGAGCTCGAGATCTTCCCCGTAAACTTCGTCATCGACGGTGAGACGATCTACTTCCGTACCGCCGAGGGCCTCAAGCTGTTCACCCTCAGCCTCAACCAGGATGTCCTTTTCGAGGCTGACGGCCGCGAGGGGGAGACCGCCTGGTCCGTCATCGTCCGGGGCACCGCCGAGGTGCTGGAGAGCTCCAGGGACATCACTCACGCGGAGACCCTGGGACTCAAGCCGTGGGCGCCGACCCTCAAGTACAACTGGGTGCGCATCACCGCCACCAGCATTTCCGGGCGCGAGTTCGAGGTGGGGGAAGAGCCGGAGCGTTACTAGACTCTCCTGCATGACCGACGTTTTCACCAAGCAGCCCCGTGAGCCCCGGTCCGCGGAAGCGGAGGCCGCGGGGCTGCAGTGGCTCCGGGAGGCCTCCGACGCCGTCGTGGAGGTCGTCTCCCTGGACACCGATGCCAACATCCTGCAGACCCGGCTCGTGCGCGAGGTGGGCCCCACCCGGGAGGCGGCCAGGCAGGCGGGCCGCGAACTCGCGCGCATCCATCTGGCTGGTGCAGAGGCCTTCGGGACCCCACCGGCCGGCTGGGAGGGGCCGAACTACATCGGCACGCAGGAACAGGAGTGCACGCCGACGGAATGCTGGGCCGACTTCTATGTCACTCAACGGGTACTGCCCTTCGCCCGCCGGGCGCATGAGGCGGGGAACCTCGATTCAGACGGCCTGGCGGTGGTGGAGGAGGCGTGCACGGCGATCCGCGGGAGGCAGTGGGACATACCACCTGCGCGGATCCACGGAGACTTGTGGGCCGGGAACCTGCTCTTCGGGGAGGATGGTCCGGTGTTCCTCGACCCGGCCGCGCACGGCGGACACCCGCTGACAGACCTGGCGATGCTGGCGTTGTTCGGCGTGCCGTTCCCGGACGATGTGTGGCGCGGCTACCGGGAGGTCGCTCCGCTGCCGGAGGACTTCCGCGACCATTTCCCGGTGCACCAGCTCCACCCCCTGGCGGTGCACACCCTCACACATGGGCGGGGTTATGCGCGGCCGCTGGTCCGGGCGGCACGTGACACCCTGGAGCTGCTGGCCTAACGCCACCACGTGTCGCGCGGCCCCGGCGGCAGGTGCCGCTTGTGTGCCCCGAGGCGCCACAGATTCTCGATGCGCTCGCGGGCGGCGTCGGGGACGTCGCGCCCCTCGAGGTAATCGTCGATGTGTGGGTAGGACACGCCCAGGGCGTCCTCGTCGGGGAGCGCCGGGCGGTCGTCCTCGAGGTCGGCGGTGGGGACCTTCTCCCACGTCGCCGGAGGGGCCTCCAGGTACTCGAGCATCTGTGCGCCCTGGCGTTTGTTCAGGCCGGTCAGGGGCATGATGTCGGCGGCGCCGTCGCCGAACTTGGTGAAGAAGCCCGTGACGTTCTCCGAGGCGTGGTCCGAACCGACGACCAGGGCGGACTTCTCTCCCGCGATGGCGTACTGGGCGATCATCCGCTGGCGGGCCTTGACGTTGCCCTCGTTGAAGTCGCCCAGCTCCTCCTGTCCGAGGGCGGCGGCGACGGCGCTGCTCATCTCAGCGGTCGCGCCAGCGATGTTCACCGTGACGCGGTGGTCGGGCTGGATGAAGTCGAGCGCCATCTGGGCGTCGTTCTCGTCGAACTGGACACCGTGGGGCAGGCGGACAGCCCAGAACTCGGCCTGCCGGCCTTCGGCACGGAGCTTCTCGACGGCCAGCTGTGCCAGACGGCCGGCGAGCGTGGAGTCCTGGCCTCCCGAGATACCGAGGACATAGCCCTTCATGCCGGTGACCCGCAGATAGTCTGCGAGGAAGTCGACGCGGGCGGCGATTTCGGCAGGGACGTCGATATGCGGCCGGGTGCCGAGGGTCTCGATGATGCGGTTCTGGAGCGGGGCTGCAGGCTGGGACATGTCTCCGATCCTAGGGGAGAGCCCGCGGCGTGGGCGGGCGCGTCGGTTGGTGCCCGGAAGCGTTTTGGAGGTTGTTTGCGGGATGGGGTAACATGTTCCCTCGTGTCATGGCCGTTAGGCCATGTTGAGAAAAGTCGCATCGTAACAACAGTCGCGCATACAGAAAGGAGCGCCCGATGAAGGTCCGCAAGTCGCTTCGGTCGCTGAAGAACAAGCCGGGCGCCCAGGTCGTGCGTCGCCGCGGCAAGGTCTACGTGATCAACAAGAAGGAGCCGCGCTTCAAGGCTCGCCAGGGCTAAGCGCCAGCTTCTGAGTGACCGCCCACCGTCGTTGCCTTCCGGCAGCGGCGGTGGGCGGTTCTCTTTTCCCGGAACCGTGCTGTGGAGCCTGTCGACGCTTGTCGCGAAAAATAACAATAAGGTAACGGGCTGATGGAATGGCGGGGGAATGACACCGTTGTGGTTTCACACGTGTGGTTCGACTTCAGGGGATGGGTCAACATGTGGGCCGGGTTGGGTGGGTGTCCTGGGAATATCACTGATGTAACTACTGTATGTAGTGCTAGTTGCTATGATTGACCACAAAGTATAGTGTCGTTGGTACCGCCGCAGGGCCGGGAAGATGTCCCGTCCAGCGCCTGAAATTCCGCGAAACTGTCCGAGAGAATGAGGTCCACTCCCATGTCCATCACCCTCTACACCAAGCCCGCCTGCGTCCAGTGCAAGGCCACTGAGAAGGCCCTCGACCGGGCCGGCCTGTCGTACGAGACCGTGGATATCAGCCTTGATGATGAGGCCCGCGACTACGTCCTCGCCCTCGGCTACCTCCAGGCTCCCGTCGTCGAGGCCAACGGTGAGCACTGGTCCGGCTTCCGCCCGGAGCGGATCAGCGGCCTCACCGCCGTCGTCGCCTAGCTCCCGACCCCGGATCGGCCCGCCGGGAGTCGGGTCCGACCATGCGAGCTGTCCGACCCGCCCACCCTGCCGCCCACGAGACACTGGGCGGCTTTTCATTTACTCACGCTCCTGGAAGGGAAGTGAATCGAAGATGCTCGTCGTGTACTTCTCATCCGTGACGGAGAACACGCGTCGCTTCGTCGAGAAGCTGGGTCTGCCCAACGTGCGGATCCCGCTCCACCGCAACGAGGAACCGCTCATCGTCGACGAGCCCTACGTGCTCGTCTGCCCGACGTACGGGGGAGGTGCGTCCATGACGCACCAGAACTCCCGTCCGGTCCCGGTGCAGGTGATCCGCTTCCTCAACAACGAGCACAACCGCGGCCTCATCCGCGCTGTCGTCGCCGGAGGGAACTCCAATTTCGGTCGGGACTTCGGTCTCGCCGGGGAGATCATCTCCGAGAAGTGCAGCGTGCCGTACGTCTACCGCTTCGAGCTGATGGGTAACTCCGAGGATGTGCGTATCCTGCGGGAGGGACTCATCGCCAACGCGGAGACGCTCGGACTGACACCCGGGACATCTCAGACGCCGCAGCCAGCCTCGTGCTGACGCCCCTGTCCACCCTCAAGAAAGGCCTGAAGAAGCTTTGACCACGAAGACCTCCGAGCACGCCACCTCCCAGGAGGAGCAGCTCGACTACCACGCTCTCAATGCGCTGCTGAACCTCTACGACGAGAACGGTCAGATCCAGTTCGAGAAGGACCGGGAAGCGGCCAACCAGTACTTCCTGCAGCACGTCAACCAGAACACCGTGTACTTCCACGACCTGGACGAGAAGCTGAAGTACCTCGTTGACAACAAGTACTACGAGCCGGAGGTTCTCGAAGCCTACGACTACCCGTTCATCAAGTCGCTGTTCCAGCGGGCCTACTCCTACAAGTTCCGCTTCCCGACGTTCCTCGGTGCGTACAAGTACTACACCTCGTACACCCTGAAGACCTTCGACGGTCGCCGCTATCTCGAGCGCTTCGAGGACCGCGTCACCATGACCGCCCTGTTCCTCGCCAACGGCAACCGTGAGCTGGCCGAACACCTCGTCGACGAGATCCTCACCGGACGCTTCCAGCCGGCCACCCCGACCTTCCTCAACGCGGGCAAGGCCCAGCGCGGTGAGCTCGTCTCCTGCTTCCTCCTGCGTATCGAGGACAACATGGAGTCCATCGGCCGTGCGATCAACTCCGCCCTGCAGCTGTCCAAGCGCGGCGGCGGCGTCGCCCTGCTCCTGTCGAACCTGCGTGAGGCCGGAGCACCGATCAAGCACATCGAGAACCAGTCCTCCGGCGTCATCCCCGTGATGAAGCTTCTCGAGGACTCCTTCTCCTACGCCAACCAGCTCGGTGCCCGTCAGGGTGCCGGAGCTGTGTACCTCAACGCGCACCACCCGGACATCATGCGCTTCCTCGACACCAAGCGTGAGAACGCCGACGAGAAGATCCGCATCAAGACCCTCTCCCTCGGTGTGGTCATCCCGGACATCACCTTCGAGCTGGCCCGTCGCAACGACGACATGTACCTGTTCTCCCCGTACGACGTGGAGCGCATCTACGGCAAGCCCTTCGGTGACATCTCCGTCTCCGAGCTCTACGACGAGATGGTCGAGGACCCGCGGATCCGCAAGACCAAGACCAACGCACGCCAGTTCTTCCAGACCCTGGCGGAGCTCCAGTTCGAGTCCGGCTACCCGTACATCATGTTCGAGGACACGGTCAACGCCGCGAACCCGATCGACGGTCGCATCAACATGTCCAACCTCTGCTCCGAGATTCTGCAGGTCAACACCCCGTCGACCTACCACGACGACCTCTCCTACGAGACCATCGGCGAAGACATCTCCTGCAACCTGGGATCCATGAACGTCGCCCTGGCGATGGATTCCCCGGACTTCGCCAAGACTGTCGAGACCGCCATCCGCGGCCTCACCTCCGTTGCGGAGTTCACCAGCATCGACTCCGTCCCGTCGATCCGGGAGGGCAACAATGCCTCCCACGCCATCGGCCTGGGACAGATGAACCTGCACGGCTACCTCGGCCGTGAGCACATCTACTACGGCTCGGAGGAGGGCCTCGACTTCACCAACGCCTACTTCGCGGCCGTGCTGTACCAGGCGCTGCGGGCCTCCAACAAGCTGGCCAGGGAGCGCGGCGAGAAGTTCGCCGGCTTCGAGAAGTCCAGGTACGCCGACGGCAGCTACTTCGACGGCTTCGACCCGGCTGACTTCGCACCGAAGACCGAGAAGGTCAAGGGCCTGTTCGAGAAGTCCACCGCTCACGTGCCCACCGCCGAGGACTGGGCCGACCTCAAGGCTGAGGTCATGGAGCACGGCCTGTTCAACCGCAACCTGCAGGCCGTCCCGCCGACCGGCTCGATCTCCTACATCAACAACTCGACCTCCTCGATCCACCCGATCGCCTCGAAGATCGAGATCCGTAAGGAAGGCAAGATCGGCCGCGTCTACTACCCGGCCCCGCACATGAACAACGAGAACCTGGACTACTTCCAGGACTCGTACGAGATCGGCTACGAGAAGATCATCGACACGTACGCCATCGCCACGAAGTATGTTGACCAGGGCCTGTCCCTGACGCTGTTCTTCAAGGACACCGCGACCACGCGTGACATCAACCGCGCGCAGATCTACGCATGGCGCAAGGGCATCAAGACCCTGTACTACATCCGTCTACGTCAGGTTGCCCTCACAGGCACCGAGATCGAGGGCTGCGTCTCCTGCATGCTCTAGACACATGAGAAGGCGCGGACCCCTGGACAAGGGGTCCGCGCTCTGGTGTTTACGTACGGGGTGCCGGCACGCGGGTCAGTAGTCGTCGGTGAACATCTGTGCCACCTCGGTGAGCAGCCTGCGGGACTGCTCCTCCGCGGCGGCCTCGTCTCCGTCGGCGATGGTCCGGGCCAGCTGCTCGTGCGCGGTCAGGGCGGCGGGGCTGGGATCTGTCGGCTGCATGCCGTAGCGGGTGCGACCGTGGAGGACACTGAGCATTGAGGGTGCGAGGGCGGCGAACATCTCGTTCCCCGATGCCTCGAGGAGCAGGTTGTGGAAGCGGCTGTCGGCCGCGAGGAACTCCTGCTGGGCACCACCCCCGGAGGTTCCCAACTCACGCAGGCGCGCGGCCAGTTCCACCAACTCCTCCTTCTGGGCGACGGTTGCGTTGCGGGCCGCCAGACGGGCCGCCTGCGGCTCGATGCCGGTCCGCAGTTGATTGAGGGAGCGCAGCTGCGAGCGACGCTCGGTCGGGCAGGCGAGGCGCCAGTCGATGATCGACTGGTCGAAGACGGCCCACGTCTCACGAGGACGGACAGTGATGCCGACCCTGCGGGAGGAGGAGACCAGACCGAGCTGCTCCAGTGCCCGCATAGCCTCACGGGCGACGGTGCGGGAGATGTCGAAACGGTTGGACAGGTCCTGCAGGGTGAAAGTGCGATTCTCCGGGAGCGTGCCGGAGATGATGTCACGCCCGAGCTCGTCCAGGACATTGTCCAGCAGCGGGGCGGCTGGGATGCGTTGTGGCTCGGTCATGGCTACGGGATCCTTCGACTGCGGGGGAAACTCATGAGGTAATAGTCATTCTAAACGGTCGCGGGCGCCGTATCCCAGGTAATTCCCACAAATCAGGGATTCATTCTCAGATCTTCGCGTGGGGGAGCCTTCCGGTACGGGGGTGGTCGGGCGGGGCGGGACGGGGTCAGCCCTTCCGGGGCCTATATATTAAGGAATCGTCCGGCACCGGGTGGGGGAGCGGTCCCCGGGGGAAAGGTGGCGGACGTTCACCACTTCGGGTTAGTTCCCGACACGAGCACCTATACGAAAGATTGATCCCAACCGGGGGTGGTGGGGAGTTCCCGGAAGTTGAGGGATTGTTAATCTCCCAGTTCACAACAGTGGCTTGAATCACAAATCTTGGGGGCTTTCGCCCATCTCGGGGGGATTCGTCCCAGATTGCCGTCTTCCTTGCAGTTTGTGGGGCCGGTGGGGATAGACTGACTTACGTCTCCGGCTCCTATTGGGCTGGAATAATCTCTTACGCGTCCTTTAAGATGAGGCGCAGTAAAAGCTTGGCAGTCCGTGTAGTGCGGGCTGTCTCGTAGTCAGGAGGAACTATGACCGCAGTGGCGCCAAGGCTTGATGATTACATCGAGCCGACTCGTCCTCAGCCGACAGGTTTTGCCCGTAAGGGATCTCGCGCCTGGGATATGCTGATCACCACCGACCACAAGCAGCTGGGCATTTATTACATCATCATGTCCTTCAGCTTCTTCTTCCTCGGCGGGCTTATGGCCCTGCTGATCCGTGCGGAGCTCTTCTCTCCGGGTCTGCAGTTCCTGTCCAACGAGCAGTTCAACCAGCTGTTCACCATGCACGGCACCGTGATGCTGCTGCTGTTTGGTACGCCGATCGTCTGGGGCTTCGCCAACTACGCTCTGCCGCTGCAGATCGGCGCCCCGGATGTGGCCTTCCCCCGTCTGAACGCCTTCGGCTTCTGGATCACCACCGTCGGTGGTGTCGCGATGCTGGCCGGCTTCCTTACCCCGGGTGGTGCAGCCGACTTCGGTTGGACCATGTACTCCCCGCTGTCCGATGCAGTCCACACCCCGGGTGTCGGTGCTGACCTCTGGATTGTGGGTGTCGGTGCCACCGGTATCGGTACCGTCGTCTCGGCGATCAACATGCTCACCACCATTCTCACGATGCGTGCACCGGGCATGACCATGTTCCGTCTCCCGATCTTCACCTGGAACATCTTCGTCACCTCCGTCATCGCGCTGATGATCTTCCCGCTGCTGCTGGCGGCTGCCCTCGGTGTTCTCTACGACCGTAAGCTCGGCGCGCACATCTACGACACCGCCAACGGTGGCGCCATCCTCTGGCAGCACCTGTTCTGGTTCTTCGGCCACCCCGAGGTCTACGTCCTCGCACTGCCGTTCTTCGGTGTCATCTCCGAGGTCATCCCGGTCTTCTCCCGTAAGCCGATGTTCGGCTACATCGGCCTGATCTTCGCAACCCTGGCCATCGGCGCCCTCTCCATGGCCGTGTGGGCACACCACATGTTCGTCACCGGTGCCGTCCTGCTGCCGTTCTTCTCCTTCATGACGTTCCTGATCTCGGTCCCGACCGGCGTCAAGTTCTTCAACTGGGTCGGCACGATGTGGAAGGGTCACATCACCTGGGAGACCCCGATGATCTTCGCGGTCGGCTTCGTCGCCACCTTCCTCTTCGGTGGTCTGACCGGCATCATGCTGGCCTCCCCGCCGCTGGACTTCCAGCTGGCCGACAGCTACTTCCTCATCGCGCACTTCCACTACACCCTGTTCGGTACCGTCGTGTTCGCCTCCTTCGCAGGTGTGTACTTCTGGTTCCCGAAGATGACCGGCCGCATGCTGGATGAGCGTCTCGGCAAGATCCACTTCTGGCTGACCTTCATCGGCTTCCAGGGCACCTTCCTGGTCCAGCACTGGGTCGGCAACATGGGTATGCCGCGTCGTTACGCCGACTACCTCGACTCTGACGGCTTCACCCTGCTGAACCAGGTCTCCACCGTGTTCTCCTTCCTGCTGGGCGCCTCCGTCATCCCGTTCATCTGGAACGTCTTCAAGTCCTGGCGTTACGGCGAGCTTGTCACCGTCGACGACCCGTGGGGCTACGGCAACTCCCTGGAGTGGGCGACCTCCTGCCCGCCGCCGCGCCACAACTTCGTCTCCCTGCCGCGTATCCGCTCCGAGCGCCCGGCCTTCGAGCTGCACTACCCGCACATGGTTGAGCGCATGCGTCGCGAGGCACACACCGGTGCCCACGACGAGCGTGCCGAGACCACCCAGTCCCCGGCTCCGGCCGAGGTCCGCTAAAGGGTTTGACATAGACCCCTCCGACTGACGTAACCCCCGGTAGATTCCTCTACCGGGGGTTACGGCATGTCAAAACACCCCTCCCATGAAAGAATGACCCCGTGGCAGATCAAGCTCAGAACCCTGATACGACCGGCACCTACGATCAGCACCAGCTGCAGGTGGCCCTCCAGCCCGGACTGGAGTCCGCAGTCATCACCCTCACCGGCCGTGACCGGCCGGGCGTGACCGCAGCCTTCTTCCGCGTCCTGTCCGCACACGATGTGCAGCTTCTCGACGTCGAGCAGTCCCAGTTCCGTGGTTTCCTCTCCCTCGCCGCCTACGTCGGCATCAACCCGGAGCGGGTTGATCTGCTCCGCGAGGGCCTGGCCGAGACCCTCAGGGGCCACGGCCAGCGCGCCACCGTCGAGATGATCGCGGAAGGCTCGCACTCCAGCCCGCGCTCCACCCACGTGGCCGTCGTCCTGGGCAACCCGGTGACCGCCGCCGATGTGTCCGCCATCGGCCAGACCCTGGCCAACTACGGCGCCAACATCGACCGCATCCGCGGCATCGCGGACTACCCGATCACCGGCCTGGAGCTCATGATCACGATCGCCAACCCGGAGCCGGGCGGCGGCAAGGCCATGCGTAAGGCGCTGGCGGTCCTGACCACTGAGCTCGGCGTCGACATTGCCATCGAGCGCGCCGGCCTGCTGCGCCGCTCCAAGCGTCTGGTCATCTTCGACTGCGACTCCACCCTCATCACCGGCGAGGTCATCGAGATGCTGGCCGCCCACGCCGGCAAGGAAGCTGAGGTCGCTGAGGTCACCGAGCGTGCCATGCGCGGCGAACTCGACTTCGAGGAGTCCCTGCGTGAGCGCGTGGCCACCCTCGAGGGGCTCGACGCCTCCGTCATCGACCAGGTCGCCCGCGACATCGTCCTCACCCCGGGTGCCCGCACCACCATCCGTACGCTGAAGAAGATGGGCTACCGCACGGCAGTCGTCTCCGGCGGCTTCATCCAGGTACTCGAGGACCTGGCCGAGGACCTCCAGCTGGACTACGTCCGCGCGAACACCCTGGAGATCGTCGACGGCAAGCTCACCGGCCGCGTCACCGGAGACATCGTCGACCGCGCCCGCAAGGCCGAACTGTTGCGTGAGTTCGCCGAGGACTCCGGCCTGCAGATGTACCAGACCGTCGCCGTGGGCGACGGCGCCAACGACATCGACATGCTCTCCGCGGCGGGCCTGGGCATCGCGTTCAACGCCAAGCCGGCGCTGCGCGAAATCGCCGACACCTCCGTCAATCACCCCTTCCTCGATGAGGTTCTCCACATCCTGGGCGTCCCGCGCGAGGAGATCGACGAGTCCGATCTGGAGGACGGCACCTTCCGCCGTGTTCCGCTCGAGGTCTCCGCACAGTAGTGGGGGAACCCGATCCGCTCGCCCTCGCGCACTCCCTCCTGAGCGCGCGGGTGAGTGACAACCGGCACGACCGTTCCGAGGACCCGGAGCAGCCGGAGACCGTGCAGGCGATGCAGATCGCCCTGCACGTGTCCAAGACACAACCGCCCCGCCGCACTGACCTCCTCGAGGCTGCGGCCCGGGCGGTTGTCGCGGTCTGCCTCTCGGAACAGGTCGCGCATGATCCGGCGTGGCGGGCCGGTCTGGAGGGCTGGTACGACCATCTCATCCGGAAGGTCGCCCGCCGGGCCCGCAACAAGGCGTGGCTGGATGTTCAGGAGGTACCGGGTGTCACCGTCGATGTGCGGGGTGCCCAGGCCCGTGCGTTCGTCCCGTCGGCGGTGTCCGCAGTCCCGTCGCCCGTGCGGAAGCTGCAGATCCAGGGCACGGAGCTGCCCCAGGACACCCCGGGCCCCGTGGAGCCGGGCACGCCACTGATCCTCGTTGACCGCGACCTGCGGATGACCATCGGCAAGGCTGCCGCCCAGGTCGGGCACGCGAGCATGCTGCTGGCCGCGGACCGGGACCTGGAATGGGTCCGGGCGTGGGCAGCCCGCGGCCTCGCGCTGCACGTGCGCGAGGTGCCGCGTGCGGAGTTCGTGGCCCACCTGCACACCCCTGGGCGAGGGAGGCGAGGGAGGTGACGTCGAGAAGCGACACCCACTCCCTCCCCGAGTCGATGAGCCCCTCGCGCTTCATCCGGGCCATCGCCCGGGAGGCGGATTCCACAGTGGTGGAGGCGAGCCCGGCGATGTCGTCACGTCGCAGCCGCACCTGCAGGAGGACCGATCCGTCGGCCCGACGCTGACCGAATTTGTCGGCCAGGTCCAGGAGCACGCCGGCAACGCGCTGCTCGACGGTGCGGGTCGCACGGGCGATCTCCCGTGCGCGGCCCAGCGCGAGACGTTCCTGCTGCAGGTGGAGCAGGGCCAGGGCCAGGGCGGGGAACTTGCCGACGACCGCCGCCAGGGACTCCGTCGGCAGGAACAGCGTGCAGGTGGTCTCCATCGCCCAGACGGAGTCCTCGGCGGGGTGGACGGAGGTGCTCAGGGGGCCGAGGACGTCGCCGGGGGCGGCGATGTCGACGGTGATCCGGTGTCCCTCGGCGGTGTCGTGCGTGACGCGGACGCGGCCGGACATGATGAGGTGGACCCCTCCCGGGGTGTCGCCGGCAATCATGAGGGGGGCGCCTTCCTCCCAGGCCAGCGGGGTCAGGTGCGTGTCGAGCTCCTGCCTCTGCTCCGGGGTGAGGTCGCGGGTGAGCGGGGAGCGGGCCATGACGGCGTCGCGGGTGGGGGCGTCGCAGTGGTGGGGCTGAACACAGGCGGGGCGGACCGGGTGAGTGGACATGACCACTATCGTAGGTCTTTCGTCGGGGCAGAATCCGGGGACTGTCCATGAGACACTGAGGTCCAGACACATCCTCGAAAGGACCGACCATGACACGCTCTGAAGGCCCTGAAACCGGCTACCCGGGCTCTGCCGGTCTGCCCGTGGACACTCCCCGGCCGGTGCCACCCGGTGCGCCGCGTCCCCTCGATGCCGTGGAGAGTCTCACCCAGGGGGCGAAGGCACTGTTCAGCAATCTCCTTCCCTGGGTGCTGGCGATGCTCGTCGTCCTCGCTGTCACCATCATCCTCATGGTGGCGGTCGTCGTCCCGGTGGCCCTGAGCCAGTACACCGCGGACGACCAGCCGGCGGCTGTGGCCCTGTCCCCGATGACGGTGGCGGCGTTGCTCCTCGTCGGGCCGATCGTGTTCGGGCTGAGCATGGTGTGGACCCTCAACGTCTACGGCAACGCCGTCCGGCAGGTACAGGGCGAACCGGTCACCCTCGGTGATTTCTTCCGCCTGCGGGAGCTGGGCGTCCCGTTCGTGGCCTACGTGCTCATGGGGCTGGTGATCGTCGTGGGCGTCGTGCTGCTGATCATCCCCGGGCTTGTGGCGGCGGTGCTGCTGATGTTCATTCCGTATCTGGTGTTCAGCCGCCCGGAGAGCGGGTTACGCGCGATGTTCCGGGGGTCCGTGGAGATCGTCCGGCGGAACCCCGGCCCGTCACTTCTGCTGATCCTGTTCTCCCTCCTGCTCAATGCGGTGGGCAGCCTGACGGTGATCGGTGCGCTGATCACCATCCCGCTGACCGCCTGCATGATGGCTCACGCCGCGCTCCAGGGCACCGGCGACCGGCTCCTTCACCGCCCCTGAGCGACCAGACGCTCCAGCGCGCCGCGGACCACCGTGGGGTCGGTCGTCTCCCAGAAGGCGGGTAGTGAGGCCCGGAGGAACGAGCCGTAACGTTTGGTCACCAGCCGGTTGTCCAGCACGGCGACGACACCGCGGTCGGAGACCGACCGCAGCAGACGCCCGGCGCCCTGCGCCATGAGCAGCGCGGCGTGGGTGGCGGCGACCTCCATGAAGCCGTTGCGGCCCTCGGCCTCCGCGGCCTCCTTGCGGGCCTGCAGCAGCGGGTCATCCGGACGGGGGAAGGGGACCCGGTCGATGAGCACCAGGGAGCAGGCGCTGCCCGGTACATCCACGCCCTGCCACAGGGTGAGGGTGCCGAAGAGGCAGGCGTTCTCGTTCCGGGCGAACTTCTCCACCAGCGCGCCGGTCGTGTCGTCACCCTGGCAGTAGACGTCGAAGGGCAGGCGCGTGCGCATGACCTCGGCAGCCTGTTCCGCCGCGCGGCGGGAGGAGAACAGTCCGAGGGTGCGGCCGCCGGCGGCCATGATGAGGTCGTGGATCTCGTCGAGGGTCTCGGGAGCGAGACCGTCCCTGCCGGGTTCCGGCAGGTGGCGGGCGGTGTAGAGGATGCCGGAGCGACGCGGGTCGAAGGGGGTGCCGGCATCGAGGCTGTCCCAGGAGCCCTTGGGCAGGCCCCAGGAGGCGGCCATCGCGTCGAAACGTCCGCCTATGGTGAGCGTCGCGGAGGTGAGCACGACGGTCTGCTCGCCGAAGAGCCGCTCGTGGAGCAGCCCGGCCACGGACAGGGGAGCGACCATGAGGACGTCGCCGCGGCGGTCGTCGCGGTCCAACCACACGACATCGCGTTGCGACGCCGGGTCGTCCTCATCGAAGACCATCAGGATGCGCACGATGGCGTCATGGAGTTCCTGCAGGTGGTTGGAGAGGTTCTGCCGCTCGGCGTTCTTCTCCGGGTCGTGGGCGGCCTCGCCCTCCGGGGCACGGGTGACGGCCTCGCGGAGGGACCACAGGCCGTCGCGGAGACCGGCGAGGGGACCGCGGACACTGTCGGCGATGTCCGTCCACCGCCCGGGCGGCAGCAGGGCGGCGGCCGCCAACCAGTCATCGCTGAGTTCCACCACTTTGTCGTCGCGACCGTCGGCGCCGAGCTTCCCGGCGCGCTTGGCGGCCAGCGTCAGGGCCGTGCGGGACAGTTCGCTGGTGGCGACGGAGGTGATGCGGCCGTCGAGTTCGTGGGCCTCGTCGATGATGACCACGTCGTGCTCGGGGAGGATGTCGATGTCCGCGAGGGCGTCGATGGCCAGCAGGGCGTGGTTGGTCACCACGATGTCGACCTCATGTGCTTTCCGACGGGCCGCCTCCGCGAAGCACTCCTCGCCGTGCGGGCAGCGAGTCGCCCCGAGGCACTCGCGGGCGGTGACGGACACCTGGCGCCACGCCAGGTCCGGCACGCCCGGCTCAAGGTCGTCGCGGTCGCCGCTCTCCGTCTCCTGCGCCCACTCGTGGACACGGGCGACGTGCCGGCCCAGCCAGGAGACATCGGCCTCGTCGAGCAGCGCCGCGTCCGGCTCCTCGTCCGCCCCGATGCGGTTGAGACAGACGTAGTTGGAGCGGCCCTTGAGGATAGCGAACGTGGGACGTCGTTCCATGACCTTCTCCAGGGCGTCCGCCAGGCGGGGCAGGTCACGCTCCACCAGCTGCCGCTGCAGCGCGATGGTCGCCGTGGAGACGATGACCGAGGAGCCCGTGGCCTGCGCGTGCCGGATCGCCGGTACGAGGTAGGCCAGCGACTTGCCGGTACCGGTGCCCGCCTGCACCGCCAGGTGCCGTTCCGTCTCCAGGGCACGCGTGACGGCCTCCGCCATGGCGACCTGCCCCTCGCGGCGGGTACCGCCGAGGGCGTCGACGGCGGCGTCGAGAAGCGTGGTGGTGGAGTGTGTCAGCGGTTCCGTGCTCACGCAGTGCCTCCTGGCGGGAAGAAGATGAAGGGCCGGCCCCCGAGTCTAACGCCGGGGGCCGGCCACGCCGGGGCAGAGGTTCCCGCTACTCGGGGAAGCCCACGAACCGGGTGCCGATCGACGGCTCATCCCGCGACAGCGCCAGACCCTCCCACGGCAGCGTCAGCAGTTGCTCCGCGAGGTGGGCGCGGGACTCGTCGAGTGTGGGCAGACCCTCCACCGCCACACCGTCCCGCATGAGCGGGACCGTGAGCGGACGGGAGGTGAGGTGCCCGGTGTCCGGGACCTCTGAGCCGAAGGGGGAGACCAGCTCCTCCACGGCGACGCCGGAGGAACGGTAGGTGCGCACCGACTGCTTTCCGCCGCCCGTCATGCCCTTGCCGCGGGAGCGCTTCGCGACGGGGTGCCCGTCCACCTCGACCAGCTTGTACACCATGCTGGCCGTCGGGGCACCCGAACCGGTGACCACCGAGGTGCCGACACCGTAGACGTCGACCGGGTCACCGCGCAGGCCGGCGATGGCGAACTCGTCGAGGTCCGAGGAGACGACGATCCGGGTGTTGTGGGCGCCGAGGGAGTCCAGCTGTCGGCGGACGCGCCGGGTGACGGCCCCCAGATCACCGGAGTCGATACGGACACCACCGAGCTCGGGGCCGGCGACGCGGATGGCGGTCTCGACGCCCTTCGTGATGTCGTAGGTGTCCACCAGCAGGGTCGTGTCCACACCGAGGGCCTCGACCTGCGAGCGGAAGGCCAGTTCCTCGTTCGGGGTGCCGTCGTCGTTGATGTGCAGCAGGGTCCAGGCGTGCGCGGAGGTGCCGGAGGCCGGGATGCCGTAACGGTGAGAGGCCTCCAGGTTGGAGGTGGCGGTGAAACCGGCCAGGTAGGCCGCCCGCGATGCGGTGACCGCCGCGTACTCGTGGGTGCGACGGGAACCCATCTCGATGATGGGGCGGCCGTCCGCGGCAGTGACCATCCGCGCGGCGGCCGAGGCTATCGCGGAGTCCGCGTTCATGATCGACAGGATGACCGTCTCGAGGATCACACACTCGGCGAAGGTGCCGCGCACGGTGAGCAGCGGGGAGTACGGGAAGTAGAGCTCGCCCTCCCTGTAGCCGTCGATCTGCCCGGTGAAGCGGTAGTCCCGCAGGTATTCACGAGTCCGGTCATCCAGGAAGCTCAGGTGTGTGAGCTGATCCTCGGTGAACACGAAGTCCCGCACCGCACGCAGCACGCGGGCGGTGCCGGCGACGACGCCGTAACGCCGCTCATTGGGTAGTCGCCGGGCGAAGACCTCGAAGGTGGAACGGCGGTGCGCCGTGCCGTCGCGCAACGCGGCCTGCAGCATGGTCAGCTCGTACATGTCCGTGAGGAGTGACGTCGAGCGGTTCGGCGGCAGCGAGGCGGCCTGGGTTGAGGAATCGATCTCGTTCACACCGCCCACTGTATATCGGCCGATGGTCAGAGGGTGGAGAGCTGCAGCGTCACCGACCTCATGGTTGATCTCCGCGAGGTGGGCCTGCCCGGCCTGCTCCCGGAGGAGGGGAGCCCGGTGTGACGGCCGGCAGCAGTGACATGATGAGGCTGGAGATGGTGAGGAGGACACCCTTGTTCGACAGCAGGTCCCGCATCCCCTGAGCGGATGACCAGGCGGGAAACCGGCAGTCTGGCCATGGTGATCGCGTACCCGGAGAAGTAGGTGGTGGAACCAGCTGTGGAAGAAGGTACCTGCAGGCGGGGGTGTATGCCGCCCGACGCATGGTATCCACCGGCACATCGTCAGGGCGGAGTGGCGGCACTGTCAACCCCCGGGTGCGTTGAGTAGGCTGAGTCACATGACTGGTCCAGTACTGATGAGTGCGCCCGGCCTGGGTTCCCCGATGGCGACCCCGGAGCTCGACGAGGCGATAGAGGTCAACGTCGCCACCTCGGAGAATCTGCCGTGGATGTGCATCGTGTGGGACGACCCGGTCAACCTCATGAGCTACGTCACCTACGTCTTCCAGACGGTGCTGGGCTACGGGCGCAAGCGCGCCACGGAGCTGATGATGCAGGTCCACACTGAGGGCAAGGCCGTCGTGTCGACCGGTGAGAAGGACAAGGTCGAGGGCGACGTCAAGAAGCTGCACACTGCCGGCCTGTGGGCCACGATGCAGCAGGCCGGATAGGAGACAGTATGCAGGCGTGGCGGCGGAAGAAGGGGCTCATGCGTGGCGTGCGCTACCAGACGGTGCTTGAACCCATTGAGCGGGAGGTGCTGGGCAACCTGGTGGCGACCGTGAGTGAGGCCATCATCGAGCGTGCCCAGTCGGCGCCGAAGGATGAGCTCGCCGACCTCACCGGCATCCCCTCCGGCCACAAGGAGACACCGGAGGACCCCGCGCTGGCACGTCTGCTCCCCGACTTCGAGCGGGAGTGCGACGAGGAGTACGAGGGGGACAACTCTCTGCTCCGCAGCCTCCACGAGAACGACATCTGCCGGGCGAAACTGCAGAACCTGCAGATCGTGGCGGAGAAGGTCGGACCCGACGGGGGAGTGCACATCACGGTGACCGAGGAGGAGGCGCAGGCCTTCGTCGCCGGCCTCAACGATCTGCGTCTCTACCTGGCTGCCAGCGTGGGAGCCGCCGGGGGCACCACCCCTGGTGAGGGCACCCCGCCCCCCACGGACGAGACGACCGCCGAGACCTCCGCGCTCATCGAGTGGCTGGGGTACAACCAGGACAGCCTGCTCACGGCGATGATGGACTGATGGCCGCGCTCATCGATGTCCCCGGTCTTCTCGTCGGTCACACCTCCCTGGGAGACACGGGGGTCACGGCCGTCGTGGCGGAATCCCCGGCGGGCATGGTCGCCGGCGTCGACGTCCGCGGCGGCGGACCAGGCACCCGGGAGACCGACCTGCTGGAGCCCCACAACACCGTTGAGCGGGTCCACGCGATCGTCCTCGCGGGCGGCTCCGCCTTCGGGTTGGCCGCTGCCGACGGCGCGATGCTCGAGCTGGAGCGCGCCGGGAGGGGCTTCCCCGTCCTGGGGGAGGACCGTCCCGGTCCCCGCGTGCCCATCGTGCCGGCGGCGGTGATCTTCGACCTGTTCGTCGGTGATGCCGCGCACCGGCCCACCGCCGCGGACGGGGCTGCTGCGGTGGCGACGGCGCTGGCCGGAGATGCCGCGCAGGCGTCCGCGCGGGGCAGTGTCGGCGCCGGGTGCGGGGCGACTGCCGGGGTCCTGCGGGGTGGCGTCGGTCAGGCGTCGGTGACGGTGGGGGAGTACACGGTGTCCGCCCTGGTGGTGGCCAACCCCGTCGGTTCCGTCATCGACCCGGAGACCGGTCTGCTGTGGGGTGATCCCGGGCTTCCTGCGGTCGATCTGGAGAAGTTCGGGGCGCTGGAGCATCCGACGGCCCGGCTGAACACGACTATCGGTGTGGTGGCCACTGATGCGCCGGTCACCACCGCCCAGGTCACCCGCCTGGCCATGGTCGGGCACGACGGCATCGCGCGGGCCGTGCGCCCGGCGCACTCCCCGTTGGACGGGGACACACTCTTCGCGGTCAGCACGGCGGAGGAGGCGTCGGGGGTCGGTGTCGAGGAGCTGCACGCGCTGTCTGCGGCGGCGGCGGATGTGGTGCAGGAGGCGCTTGTCGACGCCGTCGTGTCCGCTGTCTCCGGGTACGGCGTCAGTTGTCGGGCGGAGATCCTGCGCGACTGATTAGAGTGGTGGGCAATGTACCAGCCAGTCCCGTACCCCACCGCCCCGCCGCCCGCCCGCCGCAGAGGTTCCGCTCTCCGTTCCGGCCTCCTGTTCGCCGGAGGTTACGTGCTCGTCATATGGGTGGTGCACCTCGTCAATGTCCTGATCTTCGGCGGGCAGCTGGTCTTCTTCGGGATCCACCCCCTGGATGCATCGTCGTTGTGGCATATATTTACGTCCCCGCTGCTGCACGCCAACGTCGAGCACCTCATCTCCAACACGATTCCGGGCGCAGTTTTCAGCTTCCTCATAGGTATGTCACGGGCGCGGGTGTGGTGGGAGGTCACGGCCATCGTGGTGATTGTCGGGGGAGCCGGCGTCTGGTTGCTGGGAGGGGTGGGAACCAACCACATCGGTGCCTCCGGCCTCGTCTACGGCTGGCTCGGCTACCTGTTGGTCAGGGGCCTGTTCAACCGCAGCGTCATGCAGATCCTGGTGGGCGTTGGCCTGGGGATTCTCTATTCCGGACTGGTCTGGGGAGTGTTTCCGGGAGTGCCCGGAGTGTCGTGGCAGGCACACCTTTTCGGTGCCGTCGGCGGCATCGCGGCTGGCGTGTTCATCACTTCCGATGACCCTCCCACGTTGCAGGAGAGGCGGCGTCTGCGGAAGCTCGGGCAGAGGGGGGTCTGATTCACGCCGGGGTGTATAAAGGTAGTCAAATTTCAGGAGCCGCACAGGTTCGATGATGGTGCTCCGAAGAATTGCCAGTATCATAAGGATCCATGAGTAGCAGTGGCGTGGAGTGGTTGTCGGACCAGGAATCAGAAACGTGGATGAATGTGTGGTCGTTCCATGTCTGGCTACCCACCCGACTGGAGGCCCAGCTGAAGCGGGACGCCGGAATCAGCCATTACGACTATTTCGCGCTCATGCAGCTGTGGAAGGCCCCGAACCATGTGCTCCGTATGAGTGAACTGGCGGCTGCCTCCGACATGACCCTGTCCCATCTGTCCCGGGTGATCACCCGGTTGGAGAAGCAGGATCTCGTGCGTCGTGTACCGGATCCCAATGACGGTCGTTCCACCCTCGCGGAGCTCACCACCGAGGGACTGGCGCTCTTCGAGCAGGCGGCCCCCGGCCATGTCTCGGAGGTCCGTCGTCTCATCTTCGACAACCTCGGGCCGGAGGAACAGCGTCACTTCTCGGACGCGATGAGCAAGATCGTGGCAGCCATGGGTGACGGGGAGCGTCGCGCACAGAGCTAGCATGGTCGGCGTGAGCACTCCTGAAGCCCCCATCGGCATCTTCGACTCCGGCGTCGGCGGCCTGACGGTCGCCCGCACGATCATGGATCAGCTGCCGCACGAGTCCGTCATCTACATCGGTGACACCGCGCACGGTCCCTACGGTCCGTTGCCCATCGCCGAGGTCCGCGCCCACGCTACCCGGATCGCCGACGAACTCGTCGAGCGCGGCTGCAAGATTCTCGTCATCGCCTGCAACACCGCCTCCGCAGCCTTCCTCCACGATGCCCGGGAGCGTTACGACGTCCCCGTGATCGAGGTCATCCAGCCAGCGGTGCGCCGCGCCCTGGCGACGACCCGTAACGGCAGGGTGGGGGTGATCGGCACGGTCGGCACCATCAACTCGGGTGTCTACCAGGACCTGTTCGCCATCAACCCCGGCGTGGAGGCACATGCCCAGGCGTGTCCCAGCTTCGTTGACTTCGTCGAACGTGGCATCACCTCGGGACGTCAGATCCTCGGTGTCGCCGAGGCCTATGTGGAGCCGCTGCAGGCGGCGGGCGTCGACACGCTCGTGCTGGGATGCACCCACTATCCGCTGCTGTCCGGTGTCATCCAGCTGGCCATCGGGGACCATGTCACGCTGGTCTCCTCCGCGGAGGAGACCGCGAAGGATGTGCTGAGCGTGCTCACCAGAGAGAATCTGCTCGCCGATCCGGTGGGGGACGGAACGTGGCAGCCGACCCGTCTCTTCGAGTCGACGGGGGACCCGGAGAAGTTCGCGGCGCTCTCGGAGCGCTTCCTCGGTCCGGGCGTCGGTCAGGTCCGCCAGGTTACCGGGCTGTAGCTCCTGTGAATTCCCCTCACAATCTGATGACGTTCTGTGCGTTTCGTTCGAAAAAACCACTCTGACGTGGCACAGTGGCGACATGAAGTTGACGATCCTCGGAAGTTCCGGCAGTGTCGGCGCGCCCACCAACCCGGCCTCGGGCTATCTGGTGACCGTCGACAACTCCCCGGCCCTGCTCGTGGACATCGGGCCCGGCGTGCTCGGCAGCCTCCAGAAGTTCCATGACCCGTGCGACGCCCACGTGGTCTTCTCCCACCTGCATGCGGACCACTGCCTCGACTTCCCCTCGTTGATGGTGTGGCGTCGCTATCATCCGCACTCCCCGGCCCGGGGACGCAACCTCTGTTTCGGCCCCTCCGGGACGCTCGCCCATCTGGGCCCGCTGTCCGCCGACGGCCCGTGCGAGGTGGACGACCTGTCCGACACCTTCGCTTTCGCCCCGTGGCGTGTCGGCGAGTCCCACATCATCGACCGTCTCAGCGTCGTCCCCTTCACGGCCGTCCATCCGGTCGAGGCCTACTGCCTGCGTATCACGGAGTATGCCTCGAAGAAGACGATCGCCTACTCGGGCGACACGGGCTGGACAGACCAGCTGGTCGAGTGCGCCCGTGACGCCGACGTCTTCCTCTGTGAGGCCACCTGGTGCGCCGGCGACGGGGACTTCCCGCCGGGAATGCACCTGACCGGCACGGAGGCCGGGCGGGCAGCCCGCCTGGCCGGCGCCAAGCGACTCATCCTCGTGCATATTCCGCCGTGGGGCGACGCGGAGGCCACCCTCGCCGCGGCCCGCGCGGAGTACGACGGTCCGATTGAGGTCGGTCACCCGGGTCAGGTCATCGAGTTCTGACACCCCGCAGGTAGCCTGGGAGACATGACTTCTGACTTCCAGCGTGCCGACGGCCGCGATCTCGACCAGCTCCGCACCGTCCGCATCACCCGCGGATTCACCTCCAACCCGGCCGGTTCCGTCCTCATCGAATACGGCAACACCCGGGTCATGTGCACCGCCAGCATCGAGTTCGGCGTGCCCCGCTTCAAGAAGGACTCCGGCGAGGGCTGGCTCACCGCCGAGTACGCCATGCTCCCGGCGGCCACCCACGACCGTATGCGTCGTGAGTCCATGAGCGGGAAGGTCAAGGGCCGCACCCACGAGATCTCGCGCCTCGTCGGGCGCGCCCTGCGCGCCGCCGTCGACCTCTCCCAGCTGGGTGAGAACACCATCAACATCGACTGCGACGTCCTGCAGGCCGACGGCGGCACCCGCACCGCCTCCATCACCGGCGCCTACGTCGCGCTGGCCGACGCCATCGCCGTGCTCAAGTCCGAGGGTGTCGTCCCGGGTGAGCCGCTGCTCCCGCCGGTCGCCGCCGTCTCCGTCGGTCTGGTCGAGGGCAACGTCTGCCTCGACCTGCCCTACGAGGAGGATTCCCGCGCCGAGGTCGACCTCAATGTCGTCATGACCGAGGCCGGCAACTTCGTCGAGATCCAGGGCACCGGAGAGCACGGTGACTTCAGCCGTGAGCAGCTCAACGCCATGCTTGACTCGGCGGAGAAGGGCTGCCGCGAGCTCATTGCCGCCCAGCGCACCGCACTGGGGATCTAGCATGCAGCTGCTCGTCGCGTCGAACAACGCCGGGAAGCTCGCCGAGTTGGAGCGGATCCTCCGGGAGGCGGACGTGCAGGGCGTGGAGATCCTCCCGCTCAGCCAGGCCCCGGCCTACGAGGAGCCGGTTGAGGATGGACGCACCTTCGCCGATAACGCCCTCATCAAGGCGCGGGCGGGTGCCCGGGAGACCGGCCTGGCATGCATCGCCGACGACTCCGGGTTGGCGGTGGAGGAGCTCAACGGCATGCCGGGAGTGCTCTCCGCCCGCTGGTCCGGTGGTCACGGTGACGACGACGCCAACAACGCCCTTCTCCTGGGGCAGATGACGCACGTCCCCGATGAGCGGCGTGCCTGTGCCTTCGTGTCCGTGTGTGCGCTGGTCACCCCGGGCGGTGCGGAGTACGTCGCCGAGGGACGCTGGGAGGGGACTCTCCTGCGGGAGCCGGTGGGGGAGAACGGTTTCGGCTACGATCCGCTGTTCCTGCCGGCCGACGAGGTGGCAGCCGGCCGCTCTTCGGCGCAGCTGAGCGCGGAGGAGAAGAATGCCCTGTCCCACCGCGGTAAGGCGCTGGCACAGCTGGTCGACGTCATCCGCGGACTGGCATCCGACCTGCCCGCTGATGCACCCCGCACGGTGGACTAATATTCGATGAATGACCCCGCAGAACATCGCTGACCCCCGCAACCGCCCGAGTGGATCGACGGCGGAGCGACAGTACGTCCTCACCCTCGGTTGCCCTGACTCAACCGGTATCGTCGCGAAGCTGTCGACGTTCCTGGCTGAGCAGGGTGGTTGGATCACCGAGGCCGCCTACTTCACGGACCCGGAGAACAACTGGTTCTTCACCCGTCAGGCGATCCGTGCGGATTCGGTCGGTATGAGCATCGATGAGCTGCGAGAGAAGTTCCTCCCGGTGGCGGAGGAGTTCGGTCCGAAGGCGCAGTGGCGCCTGTGGGACACGGCGGACCTGAAGAAGGTCGTCATTCTCGTCTCCCGTGAGGGACACTGCCTGCACGACCTGCTCGGTCGCGTGGCGGAGAACGACTACCCGATGGAGGTCGTGGCGGTCGTCGGTAATCACGACAACCTCTCCTACATCGCGGAGAACCACGGGGTGCCGTTCTACCACGTGCCGTTCCCGAAGGACGCCGTCGGCAAGCGGAGGGCCTTCGAGGAGGTCGCGGAGATCACCAACTCCTATGATCCGGACGCCATTGTCATGGCACGTTTCATGCAGATCCTGCCGCCGGACTTCTGTGAGATGTGGGCCGGCCGTGTGCTCAACATCCACCACAGCTTCCTGCCGTCCTTCATGGGTGCCCGCCCGTACCACCAGGCACACAAGCGTGGTGTGAAGCTGATCGGTGCGACGTGTCATTTCGCCACCCCCGACCTGGATGACGGCCCGATCATCGAACAGGACGTCATGCGCGTGACCCACAAGGACACCCCGGAGGAAATGCAGCGACTCGGCCGTGACGCGGAGAAGTCGGTGCTCGCCCGTGGTCTGCGCTATCACCTCGAGGACCGGGTGCTCGTCTACGGAAACCGCACCGTAGTCTTCGACTAGGAGGTACCTGCGGCACCAGCCGTATCAGCGAACAGAGCAACGGGGCCCCTGCAGTATGAACTGCGGGGGCCCCGTTGTCGCGCTGATGTGGTCAGGCGAGCTGGAACTTCTGCTGGACCTCGTGGCGGCGGTTGGCCTCGACGAAGAAGGAGAGGAAGGGCACGACGCCGGCCAGCGCGGTGGTGAACCACATGATGGGTTCCCAGCGGGCCTTGAGTCCGAGGTTGAGCACCGCCAGGACGTAGCCCATGTAGGCCCAGCCGTGGGCGATGGCGACGATCGTGGCCCAGTCCGGGATGTCCACCTTGAGGATGTACTGCATGATCATGCGCACCACGAGGAAGATGAGGAACATACCCGTGATCCAGGCGGTGACCGAGAAGATCTTCAGTGCGGTGGCGACCCGCTTCTGGCGCTCGGGGTGGATCGTCTGGGTGGTGGTCATGGGTGGTTGTCTCCAGTGTGGTCGGTGTCTGTTTCTCGACGCCCCCGTGTCGGCCTGTTCAGCTCGTTGAAGGTGTCGATGTCGATGGTGGGACGGGACGGCAGGAAGGTGTCGTCGATGGCGGTGACCTTGTCCTTCTTCACGTCAGCGGCCTCGTAGCGGAAGTCCGGGTCGTCCGAGGAGTTCTCGGCCTCGATCATCTCGTTCTCGTACGCGAGGAACTTGCGGTAGGCGTAGACGAAGAAAGCACCGAACAGCGGCCACTGGAATGCGTAGCCGAGGTTCTGGAACGTACCGGAACCGGACTGGAACCGTGTCCACTGCCACCAGGCCAGGGCGATGGTGCAGGAGACGGCGATCACGAGGAAGATGACGTGCGAGACGCGAACTTTCTTCCGCTCTCTTTTCTGCCTGCTGTTGTCGCTCACGGCACTCACGATACCTGCCCTCCTCCAAAAGGTGGAGTTCGGGGAGTTTCCGGCGGCGAGGTCTCAACGGGTATCATGACTGCGGCATGCGCTCGTGGCGGAATTGGCAGACGCGCTGGATTTAGGTTCCAGTGTCTTCGGATGTGTGGGTTCAAGTCCCACCGGGCGCACCATCGTGATGTCGCGGGACATACTCACTGTATGTCCCGCGACATCTTTTTGGCGGTTCACTGTGACACTCGGCGAGTGCCGTCCCGGAGTGATTCCGGGGCCGTCCGACAGGTGGGGGTTGGTCAGGCGGGTAGGGGATGGCCCACCTGTGACCATTCTCCCGACACCCTTGTCGAGTGGTGAGTGTCACATTATTTCGGGCGGGGACGGTGGATGCCGTAGCGGTGTCGGGCGAGGAGAGTGCAGTGCACAGGTGGTTTTGCCCACCAACCGACGTGGCCGGGGCCTGCCCGGGCGCAGCTGTGGGGGAGTGGGTTGCAGGGAGCTGCTCGGCGACACCCGGTACAAAGATGACGCTTTCCTCAGGTTTGTGTGGCATATTTGGCTATCAAAACTTGTGGGCACATTTGTGCCCTAAGTTTTCGCCATGCACAAAGTAGGAAACACAGGAGCGAAGTCCACGTGACCGAGTACAGCACCTCCTTCGGGACGGATCGACTGATCAACCGCTTCGACCGCGAGCCGTTTGCCCTGGCCTTCTCCGGCCAGGGATTCGACTGGTTGAAGACCCTCCGCGCGGCCGTCGCCGCCGGTGTCGGCAATGCCGTCACCTCCCTTGTCGACGGCGCTGCGGCCAGGCTCGCGCCTGTCGCCGACGAACTCGCCGGCACCCGCCCCCACGGCTTCGCCCCTGTCGCCTGGGCGCGCAGCGAGGAGAACCCGTCCTTCGACACCGCCCAGGCCGCCGTGAGCGTCCCCGGTGTCTTCACGGCGCAGCTCGCGGTCCTGGAGTCCCTTGACCGCCAGGGACTGGAACTGGACAAGGCCGCCGCCACCGTCGGCCACTCCCAGGGAAAGCTCGCCACCCTGCTTCTCGACGGCCGCGCAGAGTCCGACGACCTGCTCGCCATCGCACAGCTCATCGGTGCCGCCATGACCCGCACCGCCCGCATCACCGGCCTCATCCAGCAGGGGGAGAACTCCCCGATGGTGTCTGTCACCGGTGTGACCCGCGAGCAGCTGCAGCAGGCCATCGACCGCGCCACCGCCGACGTGCCGGAGGAGATCCGCCCCGTCATCGGTCTGCGCAACACCCGCGACACCTACGTCATGGTCGGCCGCCCGCAGGATCTCCTGGCTGTCCAGGAGCTGCTGGGCACGTTCGCCGCCCGCGACGCCAAGGCCATCGAGAACAAGGAGCGCGGCGGTCAGCCTTTCAACCCGCGCTTCAACTCGCTGCCGATCCAGACCGCGTTCCACCACCCGGCCATGGCGGCTGCCGTGGAGCAGACCGTCGCCTGGGCGGAGAAGACCGGCCTCGACGCCGCCATCGCCCGCGAGGCCGCCGAACTGGTCCTGACCACCCCGGTCGACTTCCCGGCCGAGCTGGACACGGTCATCGACGCAGGCACCCGATGGATCCTCGAGGTCGGCCCCGAGACCGGTATGACCCCGCTGACCAGGCGCGTCGTCGCCGGCCGCGGCGTCGGCCTCCTCGTCGTCTCCGACACCGAGGGTCAGGCCGAGCTCTTCGACGCCGGCCTCGCCCCCGAGCTGCCGCGTGACTGGTCCGAGTTCGCCCCCCGCCTGGAGAAGCGTGGCGGCCGGGTCCGTCTGGTGACCAGGTTCACCGAGGTCACCGGCTACACCCCGATGACCCTGCCGGGCATGACCCCGACCACCGTCGACCCGAAGATCGTCGCCGCAGCCGCCAACGCCGGACACTGGGCCGAGCTCGCCGGTGGCGGCCAGGTCACCGAGGACGTGCTCCACGAGCACCTCGAGCAGCTGCAGGACATGCTGCTGCCGGGCGTCAACGCCCAGTTCAACTCCATGTTCCTCAACCCCTACCTGTGGCGCATGCAGATCGAGGGCAAGCGTCTCGTCCCGCGTGCCCGCGCGAACGGCGCCCCCATCGACGGTGTCATCATCACGGCCGGCATGCCGCCGCACGACGAAGCCGTCGCCCTCGTCCACGAACTGCGCGACGCCAACTTCCCGTGGATCGTGTTCAAGCCGGGTGCGGCCAAGCACATCCGCCAGGTCCTCAAGATCGCCGACGACGTTGACGGCATCCCGATCATCATCCAGGTCGAGGGCGGCAAGGCCGGTGGCCACCACTCCTGGGAGGACCTCGACGAACTCCTCATCGCCACCTACGCGGAGATCCGCGACCGCGACAACGTCATCCTCATTGTCGGTGGTGGCATCGGCACCCCGGAGCGTGCCGCCGAGTACATCACCGGTTCCTGGTCCCAGAAGTACGACCTGCCGGTCATGCCGACCGACGGCATCCTCATCGGTACCGCCGCGATGGCGACCCTCGAGTCCACCGCCTCCGAGTCCGTGAAGCAGGCGCTCGTCGCCGCACCGGGTACCGACGAGTGGGCCGGCGCCGGCCGGGAGGCCGGTGGCGTCGCCTCCGGCCGCTCCCAGCTGGGTGCCGACCTCTACGAGATCGAGAACTCCTTCGCCAAGGCCGGCCGCCTCCTCGACGAGGTCGCCGGCGACGATGACGCCGCAGCCGCCCGCCGCGACGAGATCATCGAGGCCATCAACAAGACCTGTAAGCCGTACTTCGGTGACATCGAGGCCATGACCTACGCCGAGTGGCTCAACCGCTACCTCGAGATCTCCGGTCCCCACCAGGGTGAGTGGACCGACGTGTCCTGGTACAACCGCTTCGTTGACATGGTCGGCCGCGCCGAGGCCCGCCTCAGCGACATCGACCACGGCCAGTTCGAGGCACAGGTGGAGGTGGACGCCGACAACCCGGCGGCCGCCGTCGAGAAGCTCACCGAGCTCTACCCCTTCGCCGAGCGTGACCTGCTGCACCCGGCGGACCGCGCCTGGTTCTCCAGGCTGCTGCTCAACCCGGGCAAGCCGGCCAACTTCGTCCCCGTCATCGACGGTGACGTCCGTCGCTGGTGGCGCTCCGACTCCCTGTGGCAGGCCCACGACGAGCGTTACGACGCCGACCAGGTCTGCATCATCCCGGGCACCGCCGCCGTGGCGGGCATCACCCGCGCCAACGAGCCGGTCGCTGAGCTGCTGGGACGCTTCAACCAGGCCTCCATCGACGCGCTCCTCGACGCCGGCGAGGACGTCGTCGAGGTCACCGACTCCGTCGTCGAGCGTGTCCTCACCGCGCCGGGCACCTCCTGGGCCGGCCGCCAGCAGCCCTCCTACGTCGAGCGCCTCGGCGACACCGACCAGTGGACCCTGGCTGAGGACCGTCAGTCCGCCACCCACGCCACCACCGGTGCCCGCCTAGTGGCCGAGGACGCCGAGCACGCCGTGCTCACCGTCCCGCTGTCAGGCTCCACCGCCGCCGGCACCACCACGGACCTGACCATCCGCTTCACCGTCCCGGCCGACGCCCCGCTGTCCGCTAACCCGCAGGTCACCGCCGAGGACGCTGAGGCCGCCATGGCCGAGCTCACCCGCGTCGCCGCCGGTGGCGAGCTGGCACCGGTCGCCGCCGACGGCACCGCCTCCTGGTCGACCACCCTCGACGCCGGCCACCTGGCCGACTACGACAACGTCACCGCCGGATACCTGCCGGAGGACCTGGTCACCGACGGCACCGCCCCCGACGTTCTCGTCGGACGCGCCTGGCCGGCCGTGTTCGCCGCTGTCCGCTCCGCGGTCGTCCCGGGCACCGACTCCGCCTCCGTCGTGGAGGGCATGCTCTCCCTGGTCCACCTCGAGCACCACCTGACCATGCTCGCCGAGCTGCCCTCGCTCACCGAGGGCGCCGTCGACCTGCAGGTCACCGCCACCGCCGACGAGGTCTCCGACACCGACATGGGTCGCCTCGTCGTCGTCCGCGCGCAGATCACCGCAGATGGTGAGCCGCTGGCCAAGCTGTCCGAGCGTTTCGCCATCCGTGGCCGCAACGGCAAGATGACCGCACGCACCAACACGTCGGCGCTGCCGTCCGTCGTGGACACGCCGCGTTCCTTCCGCGCCTATGCGCGCGTCGTGGCACCGGAGTCCATGCGTCCGTTCGCCGTCGTCTCCGGTGACCGCAACCCGATCCACGTCTCCGACACCGCCGCCGGCCTGGCCGGTCTGCCGGGCGTCATCGTCCACGGCATGTGGACCTCCGCCATCGGCGAGCTCGTCGCGGGTGCCCAGTACTCCGACGACACCGCGTCCACCACCCCGGGCCGGGTCGTCGAGTACACCGCCACGATGCTCGCCCCGGTCCTGCCGGGCGAGGTCATCGAGTTCACCGTCGAGCGCTCCGGCGTGGACAACCGCCCCGGCCACGGTGAGGTCCGTTCCGTCACCGCGACCGTCAACGGCAACATGGTGCTCACCGCGACCGCCGTCATGGCCGCACCGACCACCTTCTACGGTTTCCCGGGCCAGGGCATCCAGTCCCAGGGCATGGGCATGGAATCGCGTGCCTCCTCCGCCGCCGCGCGTGAAATCTGGGACCGCGCCGACCGCCACACCCGTGGCAAGCTGGGCTTCTCCGTCCTGGAGATCGTCAAGAACAACCCGACCGAGGTCGTCGTCAGTGGGGAGCGCTTCCACCACCCGGATGGCGTGCTCTTCCTCACCCAGTTCACCCAGGTCGCCATGGCCACCCTGGGCTGCGCCCAGATCGCCGAGATGCGCGAGGCGCAGACCCTCAACCAGCGTGCCTGGTTCGCCGGTCACTCCGTCGGTGAGTACAACGCCCTGGCCGCCTACTCCGGCGTCCTGTCGCTCGAGTCCGTCGTGGAGATCGTCTACCGCCGCGGCCTGACCATGCACCGCCTGGTCGAGCGCGATGCGGAGGGCAACTCCAACTACGGCCTCGCCGCCCTGCGTCCCAACAAGATGAACCTGACCGCCGAGAACGTCTTCGGCTACGTCCAGGAGATGTCGGAGAAGACCGGCGAGTTCCTCGAGATCGTGAACTACAACATCGCCGGCGTCCAGTACGCTGTCGCCGGTTCCCGTGCGGGTCTCGCCGCCCTCAAGGCGGACGCCGAGGAGAAGGCACCGGGCCAGCGCGCGTTCATCATGATCCCGGGCATCGACGTCCCGTTCCACTCCAGCCACCTGCGTGACGGTGTGGGCGACTTCCGTGAGCACCTCGACTCGCTCATCCCGGAGACGGTCAACCTGGACATCCTGGTGGACCGTTACATCCCGAACCTCGTGGCCCGCCCCTTCGAGCTGAGCCGCGACTTCGTGGAGTCCATCGCCGAGGTCGTCTCCTCCCCGTACATCGACGGGATCCTCGCCGACTACGACGCAGCGACAGCCGACAAGCAGAAGCTCGCCCGCACCCTGCTCATCGAGCTCCTGGCCTGGCAGTTCGCCTCCCCGGTGCGCTGGATCGAGACCCAGGACCTCATACTGCGTGACCTGGGCATCGACCGCTTCGTCGAGGTCGGCGTCGGTTCCTCACCGACCCTGGCCAACATGATGGGTCAGACCCTGCGCCTGCCGCAGTACGCCGGCACCCCGATCGAAATCCTCAACGTCGAGCGCGACCGTCCGGTCGTCTTCGCCACCGACGAGATCATCCACGAGGTCGCGGCCGACGTCGTCCCGGAGGCAGAGGGGACCCCGGCGGAGAAGCAGTCCACCGCGGGCCCGGCCCCGGTCGTCGCCAACGCCCCGACCGGCGACACCGTCCCGGTCACCGCACCGGCACAGGTCGCAGCCGCCGGCGCAGGCACCCCGGACGACATCGAGTTCACCCCGTCCGACGCCACCGAGATGCTCATCGCCCTCTGGACCAAGGTCCGCCCGGACCAGATGGGTGCCACCGACTCCGTCGAGACCCTCGTCGAGGGTGTCTCGTCCCGCCGTAACCAGCTGTTGCTGGACCTCGGCGTGGAGTTCGGCCTCGGCGCCATCGACGGTGCCGCCGACGCTGAGCTGGACGCCCTGAAGCAGACGGTCACCAAGATGGCCAAGGGCTACAAGGCCTTCGGTCCGGTTCTGGGTGACGCCGCCGCCGACGCCCTGCGTCGTATCACCGGCCCGACCGGCAAGAAGCCGAACCACATCACCGAGCGTGTCACCGGCACCTGGCAGCTGGGCCAGGGCTGGGCCGACCACGTCGTCGCCGAGGTGGTCATCGGTGCCCGTGAGGGTGCCTCCCTGCGTGGTGGCGAACTGGCCACCCTGTCCCCGGCCGCCCCGTCCAACGCCGGTGATCTGGATGCGCTCATCGACGCCGCCGTCCAGGCCGTCGCCGCCCGCCGCGGCGTCGCCGTGGGTCTGCCTTCCGCGGGGGGTGGCGCCGGTGGTGTCGTCGACTCCGCTGCCCTCGGCGAGTTCGCCGAGCAGGTCACCGGCCGGGAGGGGGTGCTGGCGGAGACCGCCCGCACCATCCTGACCCAGCTGGGCATCTCCGAGGTCGAGTCCGAGAACCTCGAGGATGAGGGCGACGAGTACTCCGCCCTGTTCGACCTGGTCTCCCGCGAGCTGGGCTCCGACTGGCCGCGCCAGGTCGCCCCGAGCTTCAGCGCCGACAAGGCCGTGCTTCTCGACGACCGTTGGGCCTCCGCCCGCGAGGACCTCACCCGTGTGTCCCTCGGTGAGCTCGACGCCGCCGACGTGGATGTCACGGGTGCGGGTGAGAACGTCGCCAGGCAGGCCGAGTTCCTCGGCCTCACCGGGCTGGCCGCCCAGGCCCGCGACACCGACGCCCTGCAGTACAGCGGGGATGTCGCCGTGGTCACCGGCGCCTCGCCGAACTCCATCGCGGCCGGCGTGGTCGCCGAGCTGCTGGCTGGTGGCGCCACGGTCGTGGTCACCACCTCGAGCCTGTCCCACTCCCGCCTGACGTACTACAAGAACCTGTACGCCACCTCAGCCCGCGGCACCGCCGCACTGTGGGTCATCCCGGCGAACCTGAGCTCCTACGCTGATCTCGACGCCGTCATCGAGTGGATCGGCAACGAGCAGACCGCCACGGTCAACGGTCAGAAGAAGGTCCTCAAGAAGGCCCTCATCCCGACCCTGCTGTTCCCGTTCGCCGCACCGCGCGTCATGGGTTCCCTCGCCGACGCCGGCCCGGCCGCCGAGTCCCAGATGCGCCTGCTGCTGTGGGCCGTGGAGCGTCTCATCGCCGGCCTGTCCGAGGTCGGCACTGACACGCACGTCGGCAAGCGTCTCCACGTCGTTCTCCCGGGCTCCCCGAACCGTGGCCGGTTCGGTGGCGACGGCGCCTACGGCGAGTCCAAGGCCTCCCTCGACGCGCTGGTCACCCGCTGGCACGCCGAGCCGGTCTGGGGCGACCGCACCAGCCTCGTCCACGCCTTCATCGGCTGGGTCCGCGGCACCGGACTGATGGGCGCCAACGACCCGCTCGTCGAGACCATCGAGTCCAAGGGTGTGAAGACCTTCTCCAACGAGGAGATGGCGCAGCTGCTCGTCTCCCAGATCACCGACGAGGTCCGCGCCGCGGCCGCCCAGGCCCCGGTCACCGTGGACTACACCGGCGGACTCGGAGAGTCCGACGTCAACATCTCCCAGCTGGCCGCCGAGGCCGCCGCTGAGGCGGAGGCGGAGGCGGGTGTCGCCAAGCAGGACATCGAGGAGCCCCGCACCCTCACCGCCCTGCCGACCCCGTACCGCCGCTTCGAGTGGACCACCCCGGACTTCTCCGGCGTGTCCACGAAGCTGGAGGACATGATCGTCATCGTCGGCGCCGGCGAGCTGGGCCCCTACGGCTCCTCCCGCACGCGTTTCGACGCCGAGCTCTCCGGCGACCTCACCGCCGCCGGTGTCATCGAGCTCGCCTGGACCATGGGTCTCATCCGCTGGGAGAACGACGCCTGGTACGACAACGACGACAACGCCGTCGAGGAGGAGGACATCTTCGACCGCTACCACGATGAGGTCCTCGGCCGTGTCGGCGTCCGCCGCTACCACGACGACTTCTTCATGGTGGACAACCTGGCGCCGGAGCTGACCACCGTCTACCTGGACAAGGACCTGTCCTTCTCCGTCGCGTCGAAGGAGGAGGCCAAGACCTTCGTCGACTCCGAGCCGGAGCACACCTCCGTGTTCCACGACGAGGAGTCCGGCGAGTGGACCGTCGTCCGCCACGCCGGCTCCGTAGTCCGCGTCCCGCGCCGCACCACCATGTCGCGCTTCGTCGGCGGTCAGATCCCGGAGGGCTTCGACCCTGCCGTGTACGGCATCCCGGCCGACATGATCGACAACCTCGACCGCCTGGCACTGTGGAACCTCGTCTGCACCGTGGATGCGTTCCTCTCCTCCGGTTTCACCCCGGCAGAGCTGCTGCGTGAGGTCCACCCGGCCCGCGTGTCCTCCACCCAGGGCACCGGTATGGGTGGCGTCGAGTCGATGCGCTCGCTCTACATCGACGGCCTGCTCGCCGAGCCGCGTGCGAACGACATCCTGCAGGAGGCCCTGCCCAACGTCGTCGCCGCGCACGTCATGCAGTCCTACGTCGGTGGTTACGGCCAGATGATCCACCCGGTGGCCGCCTGTGCCACCGCCGCCGTCTCCGTCGAGGAGGGCTACGACAAGATCGCCCTCGGCAAGGCAGACTTCGTCGTCGCCGGCGGCCTGGATGACCTCTCCATCGAGGGCATCACCGGCTTCGGAGACATGGCGGCCACCGCCGACTCCACCGAGATGGAGAACAAGGGCATCGAGCACCGCTACTTCTCCCGCGCCAACGACCGTCGTCGTGGTGGCTTCATCGAGTCCGAGGGCGGCGGCACCGTGCTGCTGGCCCGCGGCTCCGTCGCCGCCGACCTCGGCCTGCCGGTCCTGGGTGTCGTCGCCTTCGCCGAGTCCTTCGCCGACGGTGCACACACCTCCATCCCTGCCCCGGGCCTGGGTGCCCTGGGTGCGGCCCGGGGTGGTGCGGACTCCCGCCTGGTGCAGCAGCTGGCTGCCGTGGGCGTGTCCGCTGACGAGGTGGCCATCATCTCCAAGCACGACACCTCCACCAACGCCAACGATCCGAACGAGTCGGACCTGCACGAGCGCATCGCCGCCTCCATCGGCCGCGCGGACGGCAACCCGCTGTACGTCGTCTCCCAGAAGACGCTCACCGGTCACGCGAAGGGTGGTGCCGCCGCCTTCCAGATGATCGGCCTGACGCAGGTCCTGCGTTCCGGCATCATCCCGGCCAACATGTCGCTCGACTCCGTGGACCCGGTTCTGGCCCAGCACCAGCACCTGGTGTGGCTGCGTAAGCCGCTCAACCTGGCCGAGCGCGCCCCGAAGGCCGGTCTGGTGACCTCCCTCGGTTTCGGCCACGTGTCCGCGCTGGTCGCGATCGTCCACCCGGGTGCGTTCCTGGAGGCCCTCCGTCAGGAGCGTGGCCAGGACGCCGCCGCCGAGTGGGCCCGGGTGTCCGGCGCCCGCGAGGAGGCCGGCCTGCGCCGCATCACCGAGGCCATGCACGGCGGTGCCGCTCTCTACGAGCGCCCGGCCGACCGCAACCTCGGCGGCACCGGCGACGCCGTGAAGCAGCGTGAGGCCGCGGTCCTCCTGGACCACGACGCCCGCCTCGTCGACGGTGTCCTGCGCACCGGCGCCGAGATCGCCTAACCCGCACTGCTGAAGGCCCGCACTCCACCTTGGAGTGCGGGCCTTTCCGCTTCCCCACGCCCCTAGAATGGCGGGTATGCATCACATCGGCGTCGACATCGTCCACGTGCCAGACTTCCGCGAGCAGCTCGCACGGCCCGGTTCGTACTTTGAGGAGGTGTTCACGGTCCTGGAGCTCCGCGTCGCGGCGCAGAAGCCGGACCGCGCGCTGCATCTCGCCGGCCGGTGGGCCGCGAAGGAGGCGTTCATCAAGGCCTGGTCACAGGCCATCTACGGGCGGCCGCCGGTGCTCAGCCCCGACCTGGTGGACTTCCAGGAGATCGAGGTGCAGCCCGACCGGTGGGGGAGGGTGGCCGTGGTGACGCGGGGAGAGGTGGAGAAAGCCGTCGCCACCAGCCTGGGGCCGGTGGCGACGAGCCTGTCCATCAGCCACGACGGTGCCTCCGCCGTGGCGACTTGTCTGATCTGCTCCCCAGACCCTGCGCAGCTCTGAGGCCTGCGTCACTAGTTCGTGGCCACCGCGAAGAGGTAGGCGACGAGCATGCGTTTGATCTCGTTGACGATCGTCTCGAAGTGGTCCTCATGTTCCGCGTCACGGATGGCGAAGTTGAGCAGCGAGGACACGGTGTGCACCAGCAGGGCTGCGAGGCGGTAGCGCTCTTCGTGGCTGGAGTCGGTGGCCAGGGGTGCAACGACCTCCGAGATGATGTCGAGCATCTGCTTCTCGGTGGCGGCGGCCGTCGCGCGCGTCGACGGGGTCGACTGGACGGCGTGCCACACGGCGCGTCGGGAAGGGTCCTCCCGCCACAGGCGTGCCAGATGGTCGATGAACTCGTCGAGGATGTCCGGCCACTGAGGTGCCGGCACCCGGCCGGAGAACTTCTGCAGCTCCGCTACGGTCTCCGCGGTATCGACGCGGTCCAGCTCGCAGATGAGCACGTACTTGTTCGCGAAAAACTGGTACAGCGTGCCGATGGGCACCTCCGCCCGGCGGGCCACCTCGTCGAAGGTGAAGGATTCGAAGCCGACGTCGACAAGAACGCTCCGCGCGGCCGCGAGGATACGGTTGAAGCGTTCGCGGCTGCGGGCCTGCGCTGGACGACGACGGGGGACGAGGAGGCCGTCGTCCACCTCTGCTTCCACGCTCATCAGGCGGCGGCGACCTCACGCAGGATGCGGGCGACATGACCGGAGGCGCGCACGTTGTAGCGGGCGAGACCGATGGTGCCGTCCGGCTCGACGAGCAGGGTCGAGCGGATGACGCCCTGGACGATCTTCCCGTAGTTCTTCTTCTCGCCGAACGCGCCCCACTCGGTCATGACCTGCTTGTCGACGTCCGACAGCAGCGTGAAATTCAGCCCGTGATCAGCGCGGAACCCGGCGAGTTTCTCCGGCTTGTCGGGTGAGATGCCGATGACCTTCACATTGAGGTCGTTGAGCTCCTCGATGGAGTCACGGAAGTCACAGGCCTGCGTCGTGCAGCCCGGGGTGTTGGCCCGTGGGTAGAAGTAGACGAGCACGCGCTCACCGGCGAAGTCCCTGAGGGAGACCTCGTTGCCCCGGTCATCGGGCAGGGTGAAGTCGGGGGCGGTGTCGCCTTCAGCAAGACGTGAGGAAACAGTCATGTCCCATACCATACCGCTCCACCCCCGCAGATCGCGTTACACTACTCTGAGTACGACAGTCATCCTTACTTTTATGACCCCGGGAGATCCACGTGGCACGAGACATCAACGATATCCAGCGAGACATCGAGCGCACCCGTCGCCAGCTCGCCAGCACCCTCGATGAGCTGGCCACCCGCACCAAGCCGCAGAACCTCGCGGCCGACGCGCAGCGCGAGGTGAAGACGAAGATGCAGGATCCGCAGATCCAGAAGATCCTCGCGGGTGTCGGTGCCGCCGTCGTCGGTCTGGTGGTCGTCTCTGTGCTCCGCAGCCGCAAGCGCAGCAAGGACCTCAAGGAGATCCAGCGCTACCTCGCCGGTCGCGCATAGACTCCTCTGTTTCGGAGATGCAGCTAAGGTCATCGATCAGGCGCACCCTGACTCTTTTTGTCGTCCCACTGCTCGCCTCCACCCTGCTGGTGGGCTGCTCTGAGGCGGAGACGACCTCGATGGAGACGATGCTGTCCGAGCGGACCGACGCCATACCGGCGGAGGCCAACGACACGGACGTGCACTTCCTCGGGATGATGGTCCCGCACCATCAGCAGGCCATCGACATGTCCGACGTGCTCCTGACCTCGGATGTCGACGATCCCGCCCTGCGTGACCTGGCGCAACGCATCCGCGACGGCCAGCAGCGGGAGAACGACCAGATGAACGCCTGGGCCGCCGAGTGGGGGATCGACGCGGACATGGAGCTGCACTCGAACCACATCGCCAACGGCATGGTCAGCCCCGGCGGCTACGAGTCCTTCGCCCGACTGGAGGGAGAGGAGCTGCGCACCCGCTTCCTCGAACTCATGCACTTCCACCACCGGGAGGTCATCGCGATGACCCGGGACGAGGTGGACAACGGCGGATATGCCCCGCTGCGGGAGATGTCCGAGGAGATGATCGAGGTCCAGACCGCGGAGATGGCCGAGATGGAGCAGATGTACGGCGGGGTGCCGATTCCCTGAGGGGGTCAGCCCCGCGGCACGACGAAGTCGAGCAGACGGGCGCCTCCGGGGGCGAGGTCGGCCCAGGTGCCGGAGATGTCGAGAACCGCGAGGGCGCTGGTCGGGAACTTCGTGTCGATGCCGACCCATCCGGGGTTGTCGTCGCGCGGTGCGAGCTCCCGGACGGCCTCCTCGACACCCGGCCAGTGCGCCAGGACCAGGGCGGTACCGACGTCCTCGGGGAGGGTGTGCAGCAGTCGGAGGAAGTCCTCGGTGCTGCCGCCGTAGAGCGCGTCGTGGAAGGTGACCTGCTCCGCGCGGCCCCCACCAGCCTCGACTCGTTCCCAGGTCAGACGTGTGCGGGTGGAGGTGGAACAGAGGATGCGGTCGATGCTGCCGACGTGCTCGGCCAACCACTCCCCGGCGGCCGCACCGTCGCGGCGGCCACGCCTGTTCAACAGACGCTGATGGTCCGGCAGTGGTTCCTTCCACGACGACTTCGCGTGGCGCATGACGATGAGGCGGTGGCTCATGGCTTCAGCCTAGCTAGCTCAGCTGCGCTCCGGCCTTCACGAGTTCCTGCAGGGCCGCCTCGCCACGGGCCTCGTCGACGGGGGAGCACATGTCGGTGAGTACGCGCACCTCGAAATCCGCCTCCAGCGCATCCAGGGCGGTCGCTCGGACGCAGTGGTCGGTGGCGATGCCCACGATGTCAAGTTTCCCGACGCCCCGCTCCCGCAGCCAGTCCCGCAGGCTCACGCCGTCGGCGTCTCCCTCGAAACCGGAGTAGGCGGCGGTGTAGGCGCCCTTGCGGAAGAACGCCTCGACGGCGTCTCCGCGGATGTCACGGTGCAGGGCGGCCCCCTCCGACCCGGCGATGCAGTGGACAGGCCAGGAGTCGACATAGTCAGGGGTGGCGGAGAAGTGTGTACCCGGGTCGATGTGCCAGTCCTGGGTGGCCACGACGTGTGCGTAGCGGTCGCCGTGGGAGTCCTGGTATTCACCGATGAGGCGGGCGACCTCATCGCCGCGGTCGGTGGCGAGGGGCCCTCCGGGGCAGAAGTCGTTCTGGGCGTCGACGATGACGAGTGCAGTCTTCGGGGTGGTCATGAACCCAGCATAGATCCGGTCGACGAGCACGGTGGGGGAGGGCGTGCCGCCGAACTCCGCGGCGGCCTCGTCGGGAGCGGGCGAGTCGAGAAGGGAGGGCTGCGAGTCGGGCAGGCCCCGACGACGCCCCTGCCGGCCCTGGAGACCCCTGTGCCTTCACGTACCGTCCGGCACCAGCTGGGTAGGCTCGGCCGCATGAAGATGCCGATCCCGGACTACCTCACGGAGATTCTCGACCACGTCCGCGACGAGGACGGCGGCGAGGTCGCCGACTACATCCCCGAGCTGGCCGAGGCCGACCCGGAACGCCTCGCTCTCGCCCTGTGCACCACCAGCGGCAACGTGTACTCCGCCGGTGAACACGCCGACGTGGAGTTCACGATCCAGTCGATCTCCAAGCCCTTCGTCTACGCGCTGGCTCTGCAGGAGCTGGGGACCGATGCCGTCACCGAGGTCGTCGGCCTGGAACCCTCCGGTGAGGCCTTCAACGAGCTCTCCCTCGACGACAACGACAACCGGCCCGTCAACCCGATGATCAACGCCGGAGCCATCGCCGTGAACCAGCTGATCAACGGGGTGGACTCGTCGGTGGAGGACCGTGTCGAGAAGATCCGGGACCTGTTCTCCCGCCTCGCCGGTCGGGACCTGGGCATTGACACTGACCTGGCCACCTCCGAGCTGGCCACCGCCGACCGCAACCTCTCGATCGCCCACATGCTCCGCAACTACGACATCATCCGCGACGGCGCCCACGACGCGGTCCGCAGCTACACCCTCCAGTGCGCCATCCTGGTGACCACCCGCGACCTCGCCGTCATGTCCGCCACACTCGCCACCGGTGGCATCCAGCCCGTCACCGGCGAGAAGATCCTCAGCCCCGAGACCTGCCGCCTCACCCTGGCGATGATGAGCTCCGCAGGCATGTACGACGGCGCCGGACGCTGGATGGCAGGGGTCGGCATCCCGGCCAAGTCCGGGGTGTCGGGAGGGCTCATCGGGACGCTGCCCGGCCAGCTGGGGATCGCGTCGTTCTCGCCCCGCCTGGACGCGCAGGGCAACTCCCTGCGCGGCGTGCAGATCTTCGAGCGCCTGTCCCAGGACATGGGGCTGCACCTCATGGCCGCCGACCAACAGTCCGTCCCCGGGGTCCGGTCCATCACCCGCGACAGCGACGACACGGTTGTCCGCCTGCAGGGCACGGTCAACTTCACGGCCGCCGAGAACATCCTCCACGAACTGAACTCCCACACCCTCGGGGGCTCCCGCCTCGTGCTGGACGTGTCCCGCGTCACCTCCTTCAACCGCATGGGGCGGCGCATGATCAAAGAGGGGCTGCGCCGACTCCGCGAGGACGGTTTCCAGTGCTCGATCTATGATCCCGACGGAGTGGTGACCAACCTCGAGTTCTCGGACGGCACCTTCGTCGACACCGTTGATGTTCTCTGAGACTCCGGGGACGTAGGGTCGTCCTATGCGTAACAACCACCGCGAGGTGAGAATCTAGTGCTCCAGGCCGTGTCCTTCGGGCTGCTGGACTCCCTCAACGCCCTTCTCATCGGCGTCATCGTCGCCCTCGGCGTCATGCTTCCCCGCAACGCCGCTTATCGACGCATCGTCACCCTCCTCGTCGCCGGCGACTGGCTCGGTGTCTTCGCCCTCTCCCTCGTCACCATGCTGGTCTTCGACGGGCTGGGCGACCTCGTGCAGCGGGCGCTGGAGTCACCGGTGTTCGGCATCCTGCTCATCGCCACCGGTGTGATCACCTTCTTCCTCACTCTCCGCAGCTCGGGCAGCGGTGACTCGCCACTGGTGCGCCGCATCCTGGAACCCCTGCAGGCGCCCTCCGTGAAGACGGTGCTCGTCGGTGTCCTTCTCGGTGCGGTGCAGTCCGCCACCTCCGTGCCGTTCTTCACCGGCCTGGCCTACCTGTCCGCAGGTGACTACCACGTGACGGTGCGCTACGTCGGCCTCGTCGTCTACGCCAGCCTGGCGCTCAGCCTGCCCGCCGTGTCGGCCGTGTTCGTCGGTATCGTCCGTGCCTACCCGTATTCCGTTTTCGGGCGGGCCTTCGAGTGGATGCGCCACCGTCAGGAGCTGATGGTGAAGCTGGCCGGCTACATCGTCGCCGTCGCGCTGACGCTGTTCGGTGCGGTGACTCTTCTGTAGCGTTGCAGGCCGCCGCTGCCGACAACGTGGAGACCACGCAGTCGGAGGAGCGCTGCCCTCGAACGTGCGCGGTGCAGTGGGCCCCTCTTTCCGGGACGTGAATCTGATGGCGGCGGAGGCAGCGCACGGCACGCGGGAACGGAAAGAAGCCGGGCCCCGGGGTTTTCACCCCGGGACCCGGCTTCACTGTGCGCCATCAGGGAATCGAACCCCGAACCCACTGATTAAGAGTCAGTTGCTCTACCAATTGAGCTAATGGCGCTTTGTAGTTGTTGTTTCCCGTTCTTTCCTTTGTTTCGGCCTGACCGGGCAACGAAGAAAAATATAACAGGCAATCATGTAACCTGACAAATCAGCAGGTCAGGGGATGTTTTTTTAGATATGTCATGCATGCTTGAAATGCATGGTTGATGGTGGAGTCTTGGTCCGCCTTCCCGGAACGGTTACGCTGACACGCATGAGAGGGGCGCGGACAGTGTGCCCCCTGCCAGGGCAGAGGTAGTTTTCTTGAAGTTCGGTTTCTCCCCGCTGCGGCGGTTCGGAGCAGGAGTGGTGGTGGCAGTGCTGGCCGCCGGAGGGGTGGCGGGTTGCACGATCGAGGGGTCGTCGGCAAGCGGGACGGTGACGGAAACCTCCGTCGCCCCGGCACCGCCGGTGGTGTCCGTGCGGGACGGCGCCGAGAGTCATGATCCGTCGGTGCCGGTGACGGTCACCTCGGAGGAGGGGCTGCAGAAAGTCACCATGACAAACCAGGACGGCAAGGTCGTGGAGTCGGAGCTGTCGGCGGACGGCAGGACGTGGACCACGGCGGAGGTGCTCGGGTACCACCGCACGTACAAGGTCGTCGCGGAGGACCGTGCGGGGAAGAAGACGACGGTGAGCTTCTCGACGCCCTCGCCGACCTCGACAAGCGGTGTCGCCCTGGCTCCCCTCGACGGCGCCGTGGTCGGTGTCGCTCAGACCATCACGATGCGCTTCGGAACCCCCGTCAAGGATCGGCAGGCGGCGCAGGACGCCATCACCGTGACCACCTCGCCGAACGTGGAGGGGGCCTTCTACTGGCTGAACAACTCCGAGCTGCGCTGGCGGCCGGCGGAGTTCTGGACCCCGGGGACGAAGGTCACCGTCGAGGCGGATCTCTACGGTCAGGATCTCGGCGGCGGGGTCTGGGGTTCTCAGGACAACGCGATGAGCTTCACCATCGGTGAGGATGTGCGCACGGTCATTGACGACAACACCAAGACCATGACCGTCTCCCGCAACGGTGAGGTGCTGCGCACGATCCCGGTGTCGCTGGGTCGGGACACAGCCCGCTGGGCCACGCCGAACGGCACGTACATCGTCGGTGACCAGCTGGAGTCGATGGTGATGGACTCGATGACCTACGGCCTGGCCTACGACGAGGGCGGCTACAAGACGAAGGTCGCCTACGCCACACAGATGTCCTGGTCGGGCATCTACGTGCACGCCGCCCCGTGGTCGGTGGGGGACCAGGGGTACCGCAACGTCTCGCACGGCTGCGTCAATGTCACCAACGAGGCCGCGCAGTGGTTCCAGAACACCGTCAAGCGCGGTGACCCCGTTGTGGTGCGCAACACCGTCGGTGGGACGCTGTCCGGGTGGGACGGCCTCGGCGACTGGAACATCCCCTGGGAGACGTGGAAGAAGGGCAACGCCGACGAGACCTCGTCCTGGTGAGCATGAAGGGGGCGTGACGACCGACCGCTGGCATGGTGGAGGTATGCGTCTGTCTGTCCTTGACCGTGCCAATGCACTTGTCGGCGTGAGTGAAGCCGTGACCCTGCAGGGGGTGGTCGAGCACGTCCGTGAGGTCGAAGAGCTCGGTTTCCACCGCTTCTTCGTCGCCGAACACCACGCCGTCCCCGGACTGCCGGGCTCGCAGCCGGGCATGCTCGCGGTGGCCTGCGCAGCGGCGACATCGCGCATCCGGGTGGGCACGGCGGGCATCATGCTGCCCGATCATCAGCCGCTCATTGTCGCCGAGCAGATCGCCACCCTGGAGGCCCTCCACCCTGGGCGCATCGACGCCGGCATCGGCTCATCCCTCGGCTTCACCGCCCCCGTGCGCGCGGCACTGCGCCAGAGCGACGTCGCCGAACTGAAGAAGCGGTACCCCGCTGACCTGCGGGAAATGATCGGTTACCTGCGGGGTACGGAGGCCGTCACCGCCCGCCCCTTCAACGCGGGTGTCACACCGGTGTGGCTGCTCGCCGGTTTCCGGTCGGTGTTCCTCGCCGCCGAGCTCGGCCTGCCCGTCATCCTCGGCGGCCCCAACCAGGTCGATGCCGCGCGCCTGTACCGGGAGAACTTCCGCCCCGGAATCAGTGACGCACCCGAGATCATCCTCTCCGCGGACGTGGCCGTGGCCGCCACCCCGGAGGCGGCCCGCGAGCTGCTGCTCCCCGAGGCGTGGGTGCAGGCGCACGCCCGCACCTCAGGCGCCTTCGGGCCGCTGCCCGCACTGGCCGATCTGCCGGCACCCACCGCCCAGGAACGCCGCCGCATCGACCAGACCCTGGCCACGGGCATCCACGGCACGCCCACGGAGGTGGAGCACCGCATCCGGGAGCTTCTCGACGCCACCGGTGCCCGCGAACTCCTCGTCACCGGCGGGATGAGCGATCTGGAGGGCCGGGCGGAGTCGGAACGTCTGCTGGCGGGGATGCTCCCGTGAATTGGTATGGTGGCGGGTACGTGACACGGGGTGCTGCCCTGCAGAGGACAGCTGAGAACACACCCGTCGAACCTGATCCAGTTAATGCTGGCGAAGGGAATGTCCGCGAGGTTTCTCGGCGCTTGACTCCACCTTCGCCTTCTCCCAGAGAAAGGCGCATGCATGTCCATCACCGCAACCCCCATCAATGAACAGATCGTGCTCGTCACCGGCGGGGCCCGTGGCCTCGGCAAGGCCGTCACCGAGGCGTTCCTGCGCGAGGGAGCCAAGGTCGTGATCAACTACTTCTCCTCGGCGGAGGAGGCGGAGGCGATCGTCGGGAAGCACCCAGGGCAGGCTGTCGCCATCCAGGCGGACGTCCGTGACCGTGCGCAGATCGACGCCCTCTTCGCGCAGGCACGCGAGGCGTTCAACGCCCCGGTGACCACCGTCGTGTCCAACGCCCTCATCGACTTCTCCTTCGACGGCGACGCCCGACCGAAGGCCGACGAGATCACCTACGAGCGTTTCGAGAACCAGTTCGCCGGCGCCGTCCAGGGCACCCTCAACGTCACCCAGGCCGCGCTGCCGGGCTTCGACGAGTTCGGTTCGGGCCGTGTCATCACCATCGGCACCAACCTGTTCCAGTACCCGGTCGTGCCTTACCACGACTACACCGCCGCGAAGGCCGCCCTGCTCTCCCTGACCCGCACCATGGCCTCCGACCTGGGCCCGCGTGGCGTCACCGTCAACATGCTCTCCGGTGGCCTGCTGCGCAAGACCGACGCCTCCGCCGCCACCCCGGACGAGGTCTTCGACTTCATCGCGCAGGGCACCCCGCTGCAGTCGGTGACCACCCCGGAGGAGTTCGCCGACGCGATCCTCTTCTTCGCCTCCCCGTGGGCACGTTCCGTCACCGGCCAGAACCTGGTCGTCGACGGCGGCCTGGTCAAGGACTAGTCGACATGCACATCAACCTCTTCGCCTTCGCAGCGGGACACCACACCTCGGCCTGGCGGGCGGAGGACTCCTCCGTCCACCGCCTGGGTGACATCACCTACTGGGAGGAGCTCGCGCAGATCTCCGAACGCGGCTGCCTCGACGCCTTCTTCCTCGCAGACGGCCAGTCCGCGGCGATCGGCGGCGTCGGTGGTGGCCCCGCGTGGTTCCTGGAGCCCGTGACCACGCTGACAGCTCTGGCACGCGCGACGGAGCACATCGGCCTGGTCACAACCATCTCCGCGACCTTCTGGCCCCCGTTCCACGCCGCCCGCCTCCTGTCCAGCCTGGACCACATCTCCGGTGGGCGCGCCGGGATCAACGTCGTCACCTCCATGGGCGACGACGAGGCCCGCAACCACGGCATGCCGGCCCTCCCGCCGCACACCGAGCGCTACGCCCGCGCCGACGAGTTCATCCAGGTGATCAATGAACTGTGGGACTCGTTCCCGGCCGACGCCGTCGTGTGCGACGAGTCCTGGGCCGACGCCTCCCGCTTGTCGACACCCGACCACTCCGGCGAATTCTTCCGCGTGGCGGGGCCGCTCAACATCCCCGCCGGCCCACAGGGACGCCCCGTCCTGTTCCAGGCGGGTGCCTCCGAGCCGGGGCGCGACCTCGCTGCCAGGTACGCCGAGGGCATCTACGCCGTGGCGTGGGATCTGGAGATGGCGCGTGAGTACCGTCTCGACGTCCGCCGCCGCGCGGAGGAACAGGGGCGGGACCCGGACTCGTTGGTGGTGATGCCGGGCCTGGTCACCTACGTCGGCCGCACCGAGGAGGAGGCCCGCGCCAAGCAGCGCGCGCTCAACGATCTGCTGCCCGTCCGGGACGCCCTCAAGGGGCTGGAGTACTTCATCCAGCAGGACACCTCGGAGTGGGAGCTCGACGCCCCCGTGCCGGAGCTGCCTCCCCTGGAGGAGTTCACCGGACCGCAGGGCCGCTACGCGACGATCCTGCGGATCATCGAGTCGACGCAGCCCACCGTGCGTGAGCTGCTGGGCTACCTTGCCGCCGGCGGTGGACACGCCACCTTCGTGGGCACGCCCGAGCAGATCGCCGACGAGATGCAGCGCTGGGTGGAGGAAGGCGGCGCCGACGGTTTCAACCTCATGCCGCCGTCCCTGCCCGCGGGCATCGAGGACTTCGTCGACCTGGTCATCCCCGTCCTGCAGGAGCGTGGCGTGTTCCGCACCTCGTATGCGGACACCACGCTGCGCGGGCACCTCAGCGAATGAGGAACTACCCCTCGACGGCGGCCTTCATGCAGCGCATGGCGGCCAACGTCTTGGGCACGCCGATGTAGGGCATGAGGTGGACGATCGACTCGCCGACCTCCTGCCGGCTCATCCCGGCCACCTCGAGGGCCGTCCTGATGTGGCCCGTGAGCTGCGGCTCCACGCCACCCATAGCGGCCAGAGCGGCGATGTTGAGCAGCTGGCGGGTACGCAGGTCGATGCCCTCACGCTGGTAGGTGCCGCCGAACACGGCGCCGACGACCCAGTCGGAGGCACCCGGGGCGAAGGTGTCGAGCTGCTCCTTCCACGCCGCCGCGCCCTCCGGCGACTGTGTCTCCTCGACGAACTCGTTGCCCTTGTCCATGCTGAACGTCATGTCTTCTCCTTTGGTTGACCGGCGCCGACAGTATAGGAGATGGGACGGGCCGGGGGAGGGGCGTGGCTGCGCTGCGCGCGCCCTCGCTAGTTCAGAACCACATGCTCGGGAGCCGCCTGCCCGGCGTGATGCAGGTTCGAGACCATCCCGGATCCGAACATGTCCTCTCGAACTTCCGTGGTCCCGCCACCCGGGAAATGCGAAACGCCCTCCGCTTCCGTGAAGAAGCCGGAGGGCGTTTCCCTTCGGGGTGGCTGACGGGGCTCGGACCCGCGACACCCAGGATCGCGGGGCAATCCCTGCGGGACCTGGGTCGGGTGACTGGAGTTGTTTAATGTACTGGTCAGAGATCCGAAGGCAAAGGAGCCGGGTCAGCTCCGTGTTGAGGCTTCTCAGGTGTGGGGTTCTCATCGCGACGTCACTGAAATGCGATTCGACGAGAAGCTTGGTAAGGAGAGGCCTTATCAGATCACCGGTTCAACGAAGATGCGCCGTTACCAGTCGGGCTATCGTGAACACCTCATCTCTAAAGGGTTTGAAATTGAGGTTGATGTGAACCCTGAAGGGACCAGCCTCGAGAAGGATGCTCTCACCGAATTGACCGAACGTAAGCATGAGGTTGACCGTCAGGAGTCAATCGTCAAGGGTCGTGAGCTCGCGCTCGACGACCGGGAGAAGTTGCTGGACCTCCGGGACCGTCGATTGAATGATGTTGAAGACGAGCAGAGGGTTGAAAAGAAGCGTCTCGACGCTGATCTTGCTGAGATCCCTGCCATGAAGCTCAGGGCCGTGGAGGAGGCTAAAAAGATTACTGTCGATGCAACTCAGGAGGCCGACAAGATTGTCGGTGATGCTGAGGCGAAGGCGTTTGACATCCGCGCCCAGGCCACTCGGGAACGCGCTGCTCTGCTGCGGGGTGTTGAGAAGGAGAAGGCCGGTCTCCTTGCCGCTGAGAAGACCCGATTGGTTCAGTGGGCCTCCGCACGTCAGGCTGAATATGCCGAGCAATTGGAGTCCGGGATACGTAACGCTGTGGATGCCGTGACACCTACGTTCACTCTGGATGACATTGCCGGTGGTGCGTCGAGGCAGCTCGTCGCGTGGTTGAAGTCAACGCGGATGCCTGATGGCCGGCCCGCGTCTGAGCATGCCACTGATGCGATTCATGCGGCGTACGTCAAGCGTCATACTGAGCTGGGAGTGGTGCGCCGAGGTGCTCCTGAGTTCGAGGTATTCGCCAACGAGACAGTGGACCAGGCACGCGCATCGATGCAGCGTCGCCTGCGGGGTGTGCAGCACCAGCCCGGGCGTGGTCGTGACGATCTCCAGCGCTGACCTAGAAAAACTGCTGGTGGAATCCAGCGGGGTTGTCTTGACCTATCCGGTGATGCCTTAACGCTCACGCGGAATGCTCACTCCATCCGTCACGGATGTCACGATGAGCTCCGGCTTGATCCCGTTCGTCACGGCACCGTCTATCAGGTGGGTGAGCGTGTGGTGAGGTGCGGGCTCCCTCTCCACTGTCACTGCTGCCTGGGCGGTCTACCGGGGGCCGCCGGCTGCCAGGGTCGCAAGGGCATGGGCTGTGAGAGCGGCGGCGCGGGCAAGGGTGTGAGGTCCGTAGACCTACTGCATGGGTGGCCACGGTACCGGCCTGGGGGCGGCACGGTGTCTGAGAGGTTGACTGAAAGCACCTCGGTCCCGCTTGTATCAGGGTCCACGAGCTGGAGCGTGCAGGTGTCGGGGTCATAGTGGACAACACCGGTGAGGGCTTGGTGGGGGCCGGGCAGGGTCCGTGACACGCCCGCGGTCTCCCGATGGGACGCGATTCACCCCTCTTAGTGGGATGACCGGCCTCGACGCCTCCCCGGGGTCTGCACGCCCGTTAAACTTAGAGGACCACTGATTATAGCCGGAAGAAGGTCCTGATGGCCGCAGACATGTACCAGGGCGGATGGTCGCAGACGCCGCAGCAGCAGGGCCCGCCCCCGCGATCATCCTCGAACACGGCGGTCTGGGTTCTTGTGGCGCTCCTGTCGGTGATTGTGCTCGCCGCCGCGGCCGGGGGAATCTGGTGGTTGATCTCGTCCCGGCAGCAAACGCCCCAGGAGGGGACTCCGGTGACGGTCACCGCAACCGCACCGGCACCCGCACCCGCACCGGCACCCGCACCGGCACCGGCACCCGCACCGGCACCGGCACCCGCACCCGCACCGGCCGCCGGAGTGCCCGGCACGTTGATCCGGTCGGGCGGATACCTGGAGAACGTCCGGGTCGGTTCCTCCAACACCTCGGAGGCGTTCGCGCTGAACGTCTGGGGGGCCTACATGGACAACCTGGCTATGGGCGGAACATACAACGCCACGGTGTACGCCTACAGCCCGGTCACCGGGGAGTGGTACGCGATGGACTGCAGGGAAACCGGAAATTACGTCACCTGCACAGGCGGTAACAACGCCGTGGTCTATCTCTCGTGAGGAAGCTCCCGGCCGCGGCCCTGGTTTCTGTCCTCGTCGGCTGCACCATCCCGCCGGAGACTGACACTCCCCGGCCGACTGAGACGGTGTGGGTCACGCCCGCCCCTCACCCGCATCCGACGGAGCTTCCCCCGCCCAGAATCCCGCCGGTGCAGGCCGCGGTGGACCGGGTTCTGGCGCAGTACGGCGGAGAGGCGGAAGTCGCGGTATTCGACGGCGTGCAGGCGCAGTCCGCGGGCGGCGTTCACGACGCCCCAGCCTGGTCGACCATCAAGATCCCCCTCGCGGTCGCCGCGCTGCGCCGCGACCCCGGACTGGCGGGCACCGTCCGGGCGGCCGTCACAGTATCGGACAACCAGGCCGCGGACCAGCTCTGGGCCTCCCTCGGTACCCCGGCGGAGGCCGGGGCAGCCACCGGGGCGGTCCTCGCCGAAGCCGGGGTGCACACGGAGGTTCAGTTCTCGGTCGTGCGCCCCGAGTTCAGCAGCTACGGACAGACCCGCTGGACCCCCGCAGACCAGGCGCGTTTCGCGGCGGCTCTGCCCTGTCTGTCTGGGGCGGAACCCGTGCTCGCGGCCATGGGGCAGATTTCCCCCGGCCAGGACTATGGCCTGGGCACTCTCCCTGGCGCCCGCTACAAGGGCGGCTGGGGACCGGGTGCTGACGGTAGATATGTGGTCCGCCAGTTCGGGCTGCTGCCCGCTGCCGGCGGGCAGGGGGTGAGTGCGGTGGCCCTCGTCGTCCGCCCTGCTTCCGGCCTGTATGCGGACGGCCAGGCCATGCTCACTGAATTGGCCGGACAGCTCACCGCATTGCCGACGGTCGACTGCCGCACCCCCTGAGCACGCCCGGTCCTGCGGCGGCCGGGAACAGCGGGGGACGGCATAATGGCTCTTCACGGTTTAGGGTGCGTTGATCCTGGTGTGCAGCTGGCCGGAGTGGATCAGACACCGCAAGATGAAAGTGGT
>CAJDUQ010000010.1_pt1 | contig 57820 bp, 58 predicted proteins | sample 7390901 | NCBI WGS metagenome assembly CAJDUQ01 (sample SAMEA7055691, study PRJEB34461) | soil metagenome | biome: terrestrial ecosystem; feature: Peninsula; material: soil | place: Antarctica | collected 2016 | reverse complement strand
GCACCGATCGCGGTGCCCACGATGCCGACTCCGTAGCAGGCGCCGAAGAGGGGGTGGTCGCGGTCGAGGACCTCGTCCATCATGAGTGCCAGGTCGGACTCCACGCGCTGCTGAAGAGGGGACTTCATTGCATCGGAGGAGTTGAACGGGCTGCCTCCGAGGATGATGCCGGAGAAGTCGCGCAGGTCGAGACGCCCCAGGGGGTGTTCCTCGAGGCGGATCTGCACGATTCCGTCCGGTCCGAGCCCCATCTTCTCCCGGAAGCTGAGCAGCTCGGCGGCCGCCGCCTCGTTCTCCGGTCGGGTGCTCAGGAGCACGAAAGGCTTGCGGGGGTGGATGGTCGCTCCGGGCATACCAGATAGTTTAGTCTCTTTCGGTCGGCGGACCTGCCAGCGAGGGTGCTGTTTCCGCAGGTCCAGCCGGAAGCCGGCACTACCCGACCCGACGACGGATGAGCTTGTCCACCTCGACGGCCGCGAAGACGAGGACGCCTCCGAGTACCGGGATCAGCCACGTGGCCGCGTCGACCGGAGTGGTCCGGAAGGCCGTGTGCATGAAGGGCAGGTAGGTGAAGGCCAGCTGGAGGGTGAGCATGAGCGCCACGCACAGCCAGGAGACGGGGTTGGTGGTGAACAGCTCCTTGCGCAGGGCGCTGACCCGGGTGAAACGGGCGGAGAAGAGGTAGAAGATCTGGCCGATCACCAGTGTGTTGATGGCGATGGTGCGGGACACCTCGAGTGAGGCGCCGTTCATCTGCAGGTACTGGAACACCGCGATGGCGGCGCCACCGAGGAGGACGGAGACGTAGAGGATACGCAGGATCGCCTCGGAATCGAGGAACGGGGAGCCGGGGTCGCGGGGGCCGCGCTGCATGATCCCGGGCTCGGCGGGTTCGAAGCTCAGTGACAAAGAGAGCGTGATCGCGGTGATGAGGTTGACCCACAGGATCTGCAGGGGGGTGATCGGCAGGGTCATGCCGACAAGCATCGCGATGAAGATCACCAGGCCCTGGGCGCCGTTGGTCGGCAGCATGAACACGATTGCCTTACGCAGGTTGTCGTAGATGGTGCGGCCCATCTTCATGGCCGCGGTGATGGTGGCGAAGTTGTCGTCGGCGAGCACGATGTCGGCGGCGTCCTTGGCGGCTTCGGTGCCCTTGATGCCCATGGCGACGCCGACATCGGCCTGTTTGAGGGAGGGCGCGTCATTGACACCGTCACCGGTCATGGCGACCACTTCGCCGTTGGCCTGCAGGGCGCGGACCAGACGGAGTTTGTGCTCGGGGGAGGTGCGGGCGTAGATGTCGTGGTCGCGGACGATGGACTGCAGCTCGGCATCGGTGGCCTGTGCCAGTTCCGCGCCTGTGATCGCGCGGCTGCCGTGCAGGCCGACCTCCTTCGCGATGGCCGTCGCCGTCGAGGCATGGTCCCCGGTGATCATGCGGACCCGCACGCCGGCTGCCTGGACGATGCGGACAGCCTCGAGGACCTCGTCGCGGGGTGGGTCGATGATGCCGTAGAGGCCGAGGAAGACGAACCCGTTGGCGTCGATGTCCGCATGCTGCAGGTCGCTCAGGCCCTCCCCGGAGCGCCACGCGGCGGCGAGGACACGCAGGCCACGTGCGCCGAACTCCTCGATCTTCCTCTCCCAGTAGGCACGGTCGAGGGGCTCGGTGCCGCCGTCGGGGGAGGACTGCCGGTCGCAGCGGTCGAGCAGTCTGTCGGGTGCACCTTTGAGGTGGACGACGGGTCCGCGGGGCATGTCGTCGAGGGTGGCCATGTACTTGCACGTGGAGTCGAAGGGCACCGTCGCCCGGCGGGGAGCCTCGTCCCGCACGCCGGCCTTCAGCGCGAAGGTGCGGATGCCGCCGTCGGTCGGCTCCCCGGTGAGCACCCAGCGGCCGTCCTGCTCGGCGACGTCCGCATCATTCGCGTACGCCGCCACCTCCGCCATGCGTGCCAGGTCGGGGTGGTCGGGGAGGGTGGCCACGGCGTCGTCGAGAAGCACCTGCCCCTCGGGGGAGTAGCCGGTGCCGGTCACGTCATAAGTGTGTAGGCGGGTGTGGATGGCGCGGACCGTCATCTCGTTGCGCGTGAGCGTGCCGGTCTTGTCGGTGCACACGGTGGTGACGGAGCCGAGGGTCTCGACGGAGTTGAGACGGCGGGTGATGGCCTGGCGGTCGGCCATCTTCTGCACGCCCATCGCCAGCGTGATCGCCATGACGGCGGGCAGTCCCTCGGGGATCGCCGCGACGGCGAAACCGATCGCCGACATGAGGACCTCCGCCCAGCCGGTGTCGTAGATCACCACCGACACCGCGATCATGAGGACGGCCAGCAGGACGGCACCGACGGCGAGCATCGAGGAGAAGCGGCTCATCGAGCGGGTGAGCGGGGTCTCGGCCGCCTCGACGCCCTCGAGCATGGTGGTGATGAGGCCGATCTGGCTGTCGGTGCCCGTGGCGGTGACCACGCCGAGTCCGGTACCGGCGGCGACCGTCGTACCCGAGAAGACCATGGAGCTGCGGTCACCGAGCTCCGCGTTCTCCGGGGCGGGCTCGATCCGCTTGTCGGCGGGAACCGACTCGCCGGTGAGCGCCGACTCCTCGACCCGCAGGCTCGTGGCGTCGAAGAGCCGGATGTCAGCCGGCACCTTGTCACCGGCACGCAGCTTCACGACGTCGCCCGGCACCAGCCCATCAGAATCGAGCGTCACCCACGCTCCGTCGCGGAGCACCTCGGAGTGGGGGGAGAGCATGTCGCGAATGGCGGCCAGTGCATTGGCTGCCTTGCCCTCCTGGAAGAAGCCGGCGGCGGCGTTGATGATGACGACGGCCGCGATGACGATCGTGTCCACCAGCTCCCCGAGCACGGCCGTCACCACGGCCGCCGCGATGAGGACGTAGATCATCGGGTCCCGGAGCTGGCGCAGCAGCCGCTGCCACCACGTCTCCTCGGCGGCCCGGGGCAGGACGTTCCTCCCGTACCGTTCCAGGGCCGCAGCCGCCTCCGGACCGCTCAGTCCCTCGGGGCGACTGCCCAGTTCCTCGAAGACGGCGGGGACATCCAGGGCATACACGGGAGTGCTCACATGATGTCACTGTACCCGCACTGCAGGGGCGGAAACGTCGCTAAGCTGGGGGACATGTTCAGCCGGAACCCCTCCCTCGCCCAGATCCGCAACGAGTTCAACGACCTGTCCACCGTCAGCCGTGTGAGCCTCATCGCCGGCGTGCTGATCGAGGTCGCCGGGAAGATCGCCGCCTGGGTGGATCTGTCCCGCCGCCCCGCGGAGTCGGTCCGGGGCCCGAAGTGGGTGTGGGCGCTGGCCCAGTTCATCAACGGACTCGGCCCCGCGGCCTACTGGACATTCGGCCGCAAGTGATCACCCGGGGACAGCTGTCCTACCCGGCGTACCTGCAGCTGGCGACCCTGAAACTGGCCAGGGGGCACACGCCCGCGGATCTCGGCCTGCGCCGCTGGACGATCACCGACCACTCCGAGGTGCTCGGTCACGGTGAGGACGTCTTCGCGGCCGCCAGCAGGCGACTGCTCACCTGGCAGGCGCACGCGCACGCGAAAGTGCGGGCAGAGCGGGTGGGCAACATCGTCCGCCTGCACGTCGGCCCGACGACATCCTCATGTCTCATCCTCCGCGAGGAGACGAGCGAGACCTGCACGACCCTCGTCTACGGCACGCTGCCGGTCCACGTGGAGTCGGGGGAGGAGGCCTTCCTCATCGAACTCGCCCCGGACGGAACCGTCACGGGACGGGTCATCGCCTTCTCCCGCCACGCCTGGTGGTTGGCGAAACTCGGTGGTCCGGTCTCCAGGGCGGTGCAGCGGTGGGCCAACCGACGGTACGTGGCGGGCATGCGCCCCTGAAAAATTTCCGTAGGGTGGGGGCATGAGCGACTCACACAGCATCACCCGGAAGAAGGTTCTCATCATCGGCGGCCACGGCAACGTCGGCCAGCTGACCACCAGCCGCCTCATCGCGGCGGGCATGGATGTGACATCACTGATCAGGAACCCCGACCAGGCCTCCGACGTCGAGGCCCTGGGCGCGACCCCGATGATCCGGGACCTCACCGGCCTGGGGGTGGATGACTGGGTGGCCCAGCTGCGTGACTACGACGTGACGATCTGGACCGCCGGCAATGGGGGCAAGGACGGGGAGGCCGCCACCTACGCCATCGACCGTGACGGCGCCCTGGCCTGTATCGATGCCCTCGAGAAGCTGCGCGCGGAGGGGACCACCCCACCGCGGCTGCTCATGGTGTCCTATCTGGGCTCCCTCGAGCACGGCGTCGACCCCGAGGACTCCTTCTACGCCTATGCCGACTCCAAGGAGACGGTGGACCGCCGTCTTCTGGATTCCGACCTGGAGTTCCTCATCCTCGCGCCGGGGCGTCTGACACTGGATCCGGCGGGGGGACTGGAGGTCGTCGACAATGTCCGTCCGCAGGATGAGTCAGTGACCACCTCGCGAGAGCTCGTCGCCCAGGTGCTCGTCGAGATGTCCACCCGGGAGACCCTACCGAAGCGGGAGATTCTGCCCTTCGTGGATGCCGGCGGCGACGGCGCGGCCGCCATCAGCCGCCTCTGAGGAGGGGCGGCAGTAGTCGATGAAGTTCTCCAGGAGCCTGTTCGACCACGTCGTGTCTATCGACGGCAGTTCCGCGAGAATCTTCTCGTAGTCCTCGGGGGAGAAGTAGCCGTAGTCGTAGTAGAAGTCCATGCGTGAGCGCATGGCGACGGCGTCCATGTCTGCGTGGAACTGCGTGGCCCACACGCGGTCGCCGATGCGGATGAACTGCACGGGGCACGTCGGTCCGGTGGCCAGGACGGTGATGCCGGCACCCAGCTTCTCGACGTTCTCCGTGTGGCCCGTCAACGACGTGAAGGTCTCCGGCAGTCCCGCGCACAACGGATCCACCCTGCCTTCCCCGGTGAGCTCCACGACGGTGGCCCCCGAGTCCTCCGCATGGGAATGGCCGATCACGCCGCCGTGCTCGTGCACGAGCCAGCTGGTGCCGTAGCAGACGAAAAACACCGGTATCCCGGAGTGGCAGAGGCGCTTCATCTCCGCGTGGATGTGGTGCTGCCAGTCACTCCAGTGTTCATTGGTGATGTTGAGGGAGCAGCCGCCGACGAGGATGCCGTCGTAGGCGCTGAGATCGCCCGCGGAGTCATCCGGGGAGCCGATGTTGACGTGGGTGAGGTCCGCGGGATCGAGGCGGGTGGCCTGCAGGAAGTCCCGCTCTTCCGCGGCGGCGACCTGCTCAGCGAGTTCGCCCGAGCGGAGGGAGACCAGAAGGATCTTCGGCATAGAGGACAAGCCTATACGGTCCGGCGGACTGACCCCTCGACCAGGTCGAGGACCTGCTCGAGGCCCTCGGTGGATCCCCCGGAGGCCAGACGCGTGATCAGCCCGTCGAGCACCGTCTCCAGGTAGGTGTGGAGGACCTGCGGGGTGACGTCGGTACGCATGCGGCCGTCAGCCCCGAGGCGGGCGAGCCTCTCGCGCACCGCCTCATCGAGGACCTCCTGGTGCTGGTGCCAACGGCTGCGGAACGCGGGATCGGTGCGCAGCATCTTCGTGATCTCCAGACGGGTGGCCAACCAGTCGTGGCGCTCCGGATGATCCAGGATGTCGCGCATCACCTCGACGAGCCCCTCCCGGGCGACGAGACTCGCCTGGCGGGCCGCGTCCTCGCGGGCCAGCGCCAGGAACAGGTGTTCCTTGTCGCCGAAGTGGTGGAAGATGGAGCCCCGTGACTTGCCCGTCGCCTCTTCCAGGCGACGCACCGTGGCCCCCTCGTAGCCGTACTCGGCGAAGCAACGCCGCGCGCCTTCGAGGATCTCGGTCTGACGACGCGTCAACTCATTGTCGTTGACCACGGGCATGGAGGGTCTCCTGTCGAGGGTATGAGAAAAAGGGGAGAGGGGGCTGCCCTCCCCGGCGGCGTGACGCCTTATCCGGGGATGCAGCCCCCTCACAGAGGCAGTTCACACTGCGGGAGTTGCTCGCTTACTTGGAAGAAGCGATCATCTGACGCAGGACGTACTGCAGGATGCCGCCGTTGCGGTAGTAGTCGGCCTCACCCGGGGTGTCGATGCGGACGATCGCATCGAACTCAACGGTGGAGCCGTCCTCCTTGGTGGCGGTGACCTTGACGGTCTTCGGGGTCTCGCCCTCGTTCAGAGCGGTGATGCCCTCGATGTCGAAGGTCTCGGTGCCGTCCAGTCCCAGGGACTCGTGGGACTCGCCCTCCGGGAACTGCAGCGGGATGACACCCATACCGATGAGGTTCGAGCGGTGGATACGCTCGAAGGACTCGGTGATGACGGCCTTCACGCCGAGCAGGATGGTGCCCTTCGCGGCCCAGTCACGGGAGGAACCGGTGCCGTACTCCTTGCCACCCAGGACGACCAGCGGGGTGCCGGCCTCCTTGTAGTTCATGGCGGCGTCGTAGATGAAGGCCTGCGGGCCACCCTCCTGGGTGAAGTCACGGGTGTAGCCACCGGTGACGTCGACCAGCTGGTTGGCCAGGCGGATGTTGGCGAAGGTACCGCGGACCATGACCTCGTGGTTACCACGACGGGAGCCCAGGGAGTTGTAGTCCTTGCGCTCGACACCCATGGAGTCCAGGTACTGGGCTGCCGGGGTGCCCGGCTTGATGGAGGAGGCCGGGGAGATGTGGTCGGTGGTCACGGAGTCGCCGAGCTTGGCGAGGACGCGGGCGCCCTTGATGTCCTCGACCGGCTGCGGCTCGAGCGGCATGCCGTCGAAGTACGGGGCCTTACGGATGTAGGAGGAGTTCTCGTCCCACTCGAAGGTCTTGCCGGTCGGGATGTCGAGATCCTGCCACTGCTGGTCGCCCTTGAAGACGTCAGCGTAGTCAGCCTCGTACAGCTCGCGGGAGATGGAGGCCGCGATGGTCTCCTCGATCTCCTCGGTGGACGGCCAGACATCCTTCAGGAAGACGTCGTTGCCGTCCTTGTCCTGGCCCAGCGGATCGTTCTCGAAGTCGAAGTCCATGGTGCCGGCGATGGCGTAGGCGATGACCAGCGGCGGGGAGGCCAGGTAGTTCATCTTCACGTCGGGGGAGATACGACCCTCGAAGTTACGGTTACCGGACAGGACTGCGGTGGCGGCCAGGTCGTGCTCGTTGATGGCGGAGGAGACCTCAGCCGGGAGCGGACCGGAGTTGCCGATGCAGGAGGTGCAGCCGAAGCCGGAGAGGTAGAAGCCCAGGGCCTCCAGATCCTTCCAGAGGTCGGCGCGCTTGAAGTAACCGTCGACGACCTGGGAACCCGGGGCGCAGATGGTCTTGACCCACGGCTTGGACTTCAGGCCCAGCTCGTTGGCCTTGCGGGCCAGCAGGCCGGCTGCGACCAGCACGGACGGGTTGGAGGTGTTGGTGCAGGAGGTGATGGAGGCGATGGCCACCATGCCGTGGTCGAGGGTGTACTCGCCGCCCTGCGGGGACTCGACGATGACCGGCTTGGACGCGCGACCCTCAGCGGAGTCGGCAGCGGACTCGCCGTTGCCCGGGAAGGACTGGTTGTAGTCGTCGCCGGCGGCCTTGGTGGCGCGGACCGGCTCAGCGACCTCGTCGGGGGCGTAGGTGGGCAGATCCTTGCGGAACTGTGCCTTGGCCTCGGACAGCAGGATGCGGTCCTGCGGGCGCTTCGGGCCGGCGATGGACGGGACGACGGTGGACAGGTCCAGCTCGAGGTACTCGGAGTACTCTGCCTCCGGAGCGTCCTCGAAGAGCCACATGCCCTGAGCCTTGGCGTAGGCCTCGACGCGGGCGATGTCCTCCTGGGAGCGACCGGTCAGCTCGAGGTACTTGATGGTCTCCTCGTCGATCGGGAACATGGCACAGGTGGAGCCGAACTCCGGGGACATGTTGCCGATGGTCGCGCGGTTCGCCAGCGGGACGGACTTGACGCCGTTGCCGTAGAACTCGACGAACTTCTGGACGACGCCGTGGTTACGCAGCATCTCGGTGATGGTGAGGACCACGTCGGTGGCTGTGACACCGGCCGGGATCTCGCCGGTCAGCTTGAAGCCGACGACGCGCGGGATGAGCATGGAGACCGGCTGGCCCAGCATGGCAGCCTCAGCCTCGATGCCGCCGACGCCCCAGCCCAGGATGCCCAGGCCGTTCTCCATCGTGGTGTGGGAGTCGGTGCCGATGCAGGTGTCCGGGTATGCCAGGCCGTCGTTGTCGAAGACGACGCGGGACAGGTACTCGATGTTGACCTGGTGGACGATGCCGGTTCCCGGGGGAACGACGCGGAAGTTGGAGAAGTTCTCGGCGCCCCAGCGGAGGAACTGGTAACGCTCCTCGTTGCGCTGGTACTCGATCTCGACGTTCTTCTCCAGAGCGGCGGAGGTACCGAAGGCCTCGACGATGACGGAGTGGTCGATGACCATCTCGGCCGGGTTCAGCGGGTTGACGTCATCCGGGTCGCCGCCCAGGGTCTTGACGGCCTCACGCATGGTGGCCAGGTCGACTGCACAGGCGACACCGGTGAAGTCCTGCATGAGGACACGTGCCGGGGTGAACTGGATCTCGATGGAGGGCTCAGCCTTCGGATCCCAGTTGGCGATTGCCTCGATGTGCTCGGTGGTGATGTTTGCGCCGTCCTCGGTACGCAGAAGGTTCTCGCCGAGAACCTTCAGGGAGTACGGCAGCTTCTCCATGCCCGGCACGGCGTCGAGGGCGAAGTAGTCGTAGGACTTCTCACCGACCTCGAGGGTGCGCTTGGCGTTGAAGGAGTTCTTGCTTTCAGTCACAGGGAGCTCCATTTCCTCTTCATTGAACTGGAATGTTCGTTACCCGCACCCGTCTACCCCGGTCAAGGCAGGCGTGCACCGGCAGAACGCGGTGGTACATCCCCGAGTCTAGGGAAACGTACCAACGACCGATGTAATACTAACAGTACGAGCGTCTTGTTTGTGGCTTTTGGCAGGGTGTGCGGCGAGTCGCCACCCCCGTCACACCCGGGACGGATAGAAATGACGATGTCCCGAGACTCCGCCCTCCCATGAGAAAGAAGCCGCCCCACCATGATCCCTGCCGGCATCGACACTGCCGACCTTGCCCGCCAGATCGGGGAGGATTCCGTCGCTTTCGGTGCACAGGTTCCCACCGGGCGGATTGCGGAGCTGGAGCCCGGGCTTCTCGACGCCGCGGCACACGCCGACACCTCCGGCTTCGGTTCGCTGGGGGTCGTCATCCTCGGGGAGACCCCGCCACATTTCCCCGATCTGCGGGACGTGGCGCAGGACGTCCTGCTGGCCACCGAGGTGGACACGGTCATCGTCCGGGCGCCGGAGTCGGGGGCCGTGGTCAGTGATCTGCACACCCGGGCCGATATTGAGGCGGCACAGTATCCGTTCCTGGGAAATCCGGACGTGGTCGGGGGAGTGTACGGGTTCATCGACGACATCAACGGATCGTCAGTGAACTGGATCTCCATTACGGCACTGATCGCCCTCGCCCTGGCGACGGTCGTGGTGTTCACGGTTGCTGGCGTCCGGAGCGGCGCCGCACCGTCAAGCCCTCAGGCCTGACATAAGATATAGATTCCGCAGAAACTGTTGTGGGATCGTTATTTCCGGCGAGACAATTCCGCGCGAAATGCTGCAGATTGTGACGAACATCACACATTCGTTATCGTTTCGTCATTGTGCAGGTCACGTCCCGGATGGTGGTCATGTGACTGGCCTTTACTTCTGGTGGTGATGATAAACATTGGGCCACAGAGGTCTGAAGTGTTCTATGGTGCCGTTATCGGCTCACAGGTCGATGGACACCTTCAACAGAATCAGATGTCGCGACCGGGATGGTCGCCATGGTCACCGTACTGGCATGTGGGGAAGCACGCCGAGCACGGAGGGGCGCTGAGTCGAGGTTGTGGGGCCCGGACACCTGTGCGCCCGTACCGATGATCAATCGATTCGGCACCCCCATAGTCAAGGTTTCACCCTTGTCTGTGCGGGTACGTGAGGAGCACCCGTGGCCCCGACCACTCTCTTTCACGCACGCCTGCGTTCGGTGTTCGCCACCGCGCTGTGCGCTGCGTCCCTGACAGCCTTCACCCCGGCTGTCGCCCACGCGACACCAGCATCACCCGCCACCGCGGAGTCCGCGGCCGAACTGGTCAACGATGTCTCACGGACCGAGGCTGAGATGGATCGGCTGGCCCTCGAGATCAGTGCGCTGCACGAAGAGGTCAATAAGGCTCTCGTCGATCTGCACGATGCCCAGGCCACCGCTGAGCAGGCCCGCCAGGCCGTCGTACTGGCACGCGCCGAACTGACGGAGACGCAGGAGAAGATCGAGGAGGCCCAGGCCCGCCTCGACGAGATCTCCCGCGCCGCCTACCGACGCACCACCACCCCCGCTGCCGTGGCCACGATGGCCGGCGAGGAGGCCTCCGAGAGGTCCCTCGATCGTCAGACCTATCTGCGCACCACCGCAGAGAAGCAGCGCGCCGCCGTCGAGGAGCTCGATCAGCTTCGCACGGAGCAGGCCAACCGCGAGTCTGAGCTTCGCTACCTGCGCAACCTGGCGGAGGAGCGGGAGACCCGTGCCCTCCAGCGTGAGACCGAGGCCCGCACCGCCATCGAGGCGAACAACTCCCGCATCGGTGAGCTCACCCTCGAGCGCGACCGTCTCGCCGCAGAGCGTGACGCCGCACAGGAGCAGCTCAACGCCGCACGCAATGAGATCGCCGCCGGCAACGCCGCGCAGCAGGATGCCCAGGAGTACCGCGAAGCAGACGCCGCCCGTAGGGCCGCCGAGAACGAGGCTGCCGTCGACACGGAGGCCGCGCAGGAGGCCCGCCGCCTCGTCGCCGAGGAGACCGCCGCGGCCGAGGAGGCCCGCGTGGCCGCCGATCAGGCGGTCCGGGACGTCATGGAGGCCGAGGAACGCGAGCGGGAGGCTGCCCGCGCCGCCGCCCGGGCCGAGGCTGAGGAGGCGGCCCGCGTGGAGCAGGAGCGGCTCGACCGCGAGCGTCGCGAAGCAGAAGAGGCAGCGGAAGCCGCCCGGGAGGCGGCCCGTCAGGCGGAGGCGGAGGCGACGGCGCGTCGGGAAGCCCGGGAGCGTGCGGAGCAGGAGGCGGCCGAACGTGACGCCCGCGAGGCGGAGGCCCAGGCATTCCGTGACGCGGCCACCGCCGCGGCTGTCGCTGCCGCGGCCGCCGTGATCACGGCAGCGCAGAGCGAGCACACATCCCTCGAGAACCCGTACCCGTCCGTCGCGGATGAGGAGGCGGCGCCGACCCCCATTGCGCCGGTCCAGAACCCCGAGGCCACCGTGGTGGAGGAACCGGCGGCGGAGTCGCCCTCCAGCACCGGCTCCACCACAGACACCACCGAGGCCGGAACAGACACGTCCCTGTCGACCGGCCCCGCGCTCGAGACCCTCGAGGACCTCACCCGGCAGGCCTCTGCCGAGATCGCCCCGATCGGTGACCGGGCAGCCCAGATCGAGGCGGTCATCGCCCGCGCAGAGTCCCAGATGGGCGTGCCCTACGCCTGGGGCGGCGGTAACGCCTCCGGCCCGACCCGCGGTATCCGGGACGGCGGCATCGCCGACTCCCACGGTGACTACAACAAGATCGGCTTCGACTGCTCGGGCCTGGTGCTCTACGCCTTCGCAGGAGTCGGTATCGCGCTGCCGCACTACACCGGCTACCAGTACAACCACGGCACGAAGATTGACCCGGGCCAGATGCAGCGCGGCGACCTCATCTTCTACGGTCCGTCCGGCAACCACCACGTGGCCATCTACCTCGGTGACGGCATGATGCTGGAGGCCCCGAACTCGGGGGCGAACGTGCGGAAGGCTCCGGTCCGCTGGTCCGGCATGTCCCCGTCCGCGGTGCGACTGATCTAGTTCTCGGCCATATGCACTGCCATCAACCAAAGGGTTGATAGGCTCACTGGCATGGCTGATGAACTGACTTTCGACGCCCTCCTCGTCCTGTCCTTCGGTGGTCCCGAAGGCGATGAGCAGGTCGTCCCGTTTCTGGAGAATGTCACCCGTGGCCGCGGCATCCCGCGCGAGCGCCTGGAGAAGGTCGGCGAGCACTACTTCCACTTCGGGGGAGTCAGCCCGCTCAACCGTCTCAACCGGGAGATCATCGGCAACCTCGAGAAGGAGCTGGCCTCCCGCGGTATGGAACTGCCGGTCTACTTCGGCAACCGTAACTGGCACCCCTTCGGCGAGGACACCGCCGAGCAGATGTCCCGCGACGGGGTGCGGCGCGCGCTGGTGTTCGCCACCTCTGCATGGGGCGGGTACTCCGCCTGCCTGCAGTACCATGAGGACATCCGCCGGATGATCACCCGACTCGAGGAGCAGGGGGTGGAGCCGGTCGAGTTCACCAAGCTGCGTCAGTTCTTCGACCACCCGACCTTCGTCCGCCTCATGGCCGACGCCGTCCGGGAGGCGCTGGACGCGGTGCCTGAGGAGCGTCGCGACGCCACCCGGGTCCTGTTCACCGCCCACTCTGTGCCGACCGCCGCCGACGAGGCCGCCGGCAGCCCTGAGGACCCCCACCTGTATTCCCGTCAGGTCGCGGAGGCCGCGCGGCTCATCGCGGAGGCGGCGGGTGTCGACGCATATGATGTCGTGTGGCAGTCCCGCTCCGGCAACCCGCGCACCCCGTGGCTGGAGCCGGACATCGTCGACCACACCACCGCCCTCGCCGCCGAGGGCGTCACCGCGGTTGTCGTCTGCCCGGTGGGCTTCATCTCCGACCACATGGAGGTCATCTGGGACCTCGACACGGAGCTTGTCGAGGCCGCCCGTGAGCTCGACGTCCTGGTCGAGCGGACCCGCACCGCCGGCCCCGAACAGGAGTTCGCGGGCATGATCGTCGACCTCATCACAGAGCTTGTCGACGGCACCGAGCCCGCCTCGCTCGGCACCGTCACCGTCCAGGGCTGCACCGTCAACGGCGCGCCCTGCCGCCCGGGCTGCTGTCAGGTCAGACGCCCGAATTCGCGCACCGCGTAGGCCACCCCTGCCATCCGCGCGGTGCGGATGTGTCGCCACAGGCCCAGCAGCTGCGGATCGATGCGGTGGTCGTTCATCCGGCGGGTGACCGTCTCGATGATCGCCGACACCCGATCGGCCCGCGCGAAGAGCTTGGCCGCCCGGGCCGGCACCGCAGCGGGCAGGCCGGGTGTGTCGTAGAAGTCGGCCAGGGTGCCGACCGTCAGGCGCGGTGACGCCAACGCGTCCGTCGTGTACCCCGAGGCCATGACCAGCCGCGCCGCCTCGTTCGTCGCCAGCGTGAGCAGCTCATCCGCCTCACCGGGGCTCAGCCACGCCGGCGCCGGCAACGGACCCTGCTCGATGAACCACTCCCAGTTCCCCTCCCGGTCGGGGACGAGGATGTGACGGGTGAGCGGGTCCGCGTCGGCGAGTACGAGGGCCCCGGCGCTGCTTGTCGACGCCGCCTCAGCCGCGGCACTGCCCGCCGGCAGGGCAGGAGCCTCGCCGGGTCCGGAGAGCACGAGACGCAGGGCCGGCTCCTCGGCGGGGAGATGCACGCTGCGACGGATGTCCCCGAGGACGTCGACGAGGGCGTCCGTCCCGAGATCAGTCAGGGCGTCGATGAGGTTGTCCGTCACCTCGAGCCCGTGGAGCCACGCACCCAGCCAGACGGCGGTATTCTGCAGCGGGGACCAGACTTCGGCGCGGATATCCATGGCGGGGGAGTCTAGCCGATACAGTGGTCGGCCATGAGCTTCAACGATCCCTACTCCGGTGACATCTTCTCAGGCCACACCCGTTCCCGCCCGCGCGAATACCCCAGGGTCGAGGCCACCCCGGGGCTCGTCGTGGAGGTCCGTGGCGACGATTACGTGGGGGCCGTCGTGGGCTGGGAACGCACCTACGACGGTGAGTTCGTCCGACTCGAGGACCGCCGCGGCGTCCAGCGACTCTTCCAGCTCGTGACCGGTGGATTCCTTCTCGACGGGCAGCCGGTGACCCTCATCCGCCATATCCCGAAGAAGGAGCCTGAGGTCCGGCGCTCCAACTCCGGTTCCCGCCGCGTGGAGAACCTCGAGGCGAAGGTCGCGGCGCCGTCGCGCATCTGGGTGGAGGGCATCCACGACGCGGCGATCGTCGAGAAGGTGTGGGGCCATGACCTGCGCGTCGAGGGCGTCGTCGTGGAGTACCTTGAGGGTCTGGACAATCTCGAGTCCCGCCTCGCGGAGTTCGGCCCCGGCCCCGGGCGGCGCGTCGGCGTGCTCGCCGACCACCTCGTCGAGGGTTCCAAGGAGACCCGCATGACGCAGACGGTGGGCGAACACGTCCTGGTGACCGGCCACCCGTACATCGACATCTGGGCGGCGGTGAAGCCCGAGGCCGTCGGCATCCGGGCCTGGCCGGATGTCCCCTACGGCGAAGACTGGAAGACCGGCGTGTGTCAGCGTCTCGGCTGGTCGGACCCCCGCGAGGGGTGGCACCGCGTGTACTCGGCAGTCTCCAGCTTCCGAGACCTCGACTCCACCCTCATCGGCGCGGTCGAGCGTCTCGTCGACTTCGTCACGACGCCGGAGCTTTCCAAGACCGACCTCATGTAGAGGCAGTTGGTACGTTGGATTCCGTGGGAGCAATCGTCTGGTTCATCGCAGCACTCGTCCTCGCCGGCCTCGAGCTGGCGGTGGGCGAGTTCACCCTGCTCATGCTCGCCGGAGCCGCCCTCGCGGCCGCCGGGGTCTCGTTGGCGGGGGCACCGCTGTGGGGGTCCGTGGTGGCCTTCACCGTCGCGGCCTTCGCACTGCTGGTGTTCCTCAAGCCTGTCCTGCGCCGCCGTCTGGAGGCGCCGAAGACGCTGGACACCTCCCCGCAGGCCCTGGTCGGGGCCACCGCGGTCGTCATTGAGCCGATCGAGGCGCACGGGGGACAGGTACGCCTCGACGGATCCATCTGGTCCGCCCGCTCCCTGGACCCGACCCACACGTTCGCCGAGGGCGAGCGTGTCTCCGTGATCAGCATCGACGGCGCTACCGCAGTCGTCTGGAAGGAAAACTGATGTCCGGACTCATACTCCTGGTCGTCCTGCTCATCTTTGTCGCCGTCGTCACCATCAAATCCATCGCACTCATCCCGCAGGGTGAGGCAGCGGTCATCGAAAGGCTCGGCAGCTACACCCGTACCGTCTCCGGCGGCCTGACCCTGCTCGTCCCGTTCATCGACCGGGTCCGCGCCCGCATCGACACTCGTGAGCGCGTCGTCTCCTTTCCGCCGCAGGCCGTCATCACCCAGGACAACCTGACCGTCGCCATCGACATCGTGGTCACCTACCAGATCAACGACCCGGCCAAGGCCATCTACGGTGTCGACAACTACATTGTCGGTGTCGAGCAGATCTCTGTCGCCACCCTGCGCGATGTCGTCGGCGGCATGACGCTGGAGGAGACCCTGACCTCCCGCGAAACCATCAACCGTCGCCTCCGCGGCGAGCTGGACGCCGCAACCGCCAAGTGGGGCCTGCGCATCAGCCGCGTCGAGCTCAAGGCCATCGACCCGCCGCCGTCCATCCAGCAGTCCATGGAGATGCAGATGAAGGCGGACCGAGAGAAGCGTGCCATGATCCTCACCGCCGAGGGCCGTCGCGAATCCGACATCAAGACCGCCGAGGGTGAGAAGCAGGCCCGCATCCTCTCCGCCGAGGGTGAGAAGCACGCCGCCATCCTCCAGGCAGAGGCCGAGCGCCAGGCGATGATCCTCAAGGCCGAGGGTCAGCGTGCCGCCCGCTACCTGCAGGCGCAGGGCGAGGCCCGCGCGATCCAGAAGGTCAACGCCGCCATCAAGTCCTCCAAGGTGACGCCCGAGGTACTGGCCTACCAGTACCTGGAGAAGCTGCCGCAGCTGGCCGAGGGGCAGGCCTCCACCATGTGGATGATCCCCTCCCAGTTCGGAGACTCCCTCGAGCAGTTCGCCCGCGCCTTCGCCAAGCAGGACGACCAGGGGGTCTTCCGCTACGAGCCCTCCCACGTCGACGACGAGACCCGCCAGATGGCCGGCGAGGAGGACACCGACGACTGGTTCAACACCGCCACCGACCCGGAGATCGCCGCCGCCGTGGCCGCCGCCACCGCGGTGGCCAACAAGCCCGTCGAACCGGAGCTGCACGAGCTCAAGAACCAGAAGACCCAGCAGGGGGTCCAGCCCGGGGAGATCGAGAGCCCGGCCCCTGCCCCGGACCACAATCCTTTCACCGCAGGGTTCGAACCGGAGACCGACAACCTCTAGTCCGTCGCCCCCGCGTTCGCGCGGGTCAGCAGGTTGACCGCCAGACCCCAACCGGCGGTCTCCGCCTGCCACCCGGCCGCCTGCAGTCGCTGGGACATCGCCTGCTTGGAGATGCCCAGCTCCTCCGCGGCCTCATTCTGATTCAACCCCGAACGCACCAACGACGTGGCCTCCCGGCCCTCGATGGTGCGCTTGCTCAGCACATGCCCCATGAGGGCGAAGACAGCCGCGATGTCCGACTGGAGGGTGGAGGAGCCCTTAGGGGTGATGGCAACCTTGACGGTGCCCGCCCGCACTGATCCGCGCAGCGCCCCGGTGGCGGCGGAGCGGGTGCGGTCTTCGTCGGTCGAGCCCGGGGCCACGCCGATACCGATGGCCCAGCTGCCGTCCGAGAGCAGGGCCATGACGGTGTCACACAGGGCAGCGGGGGAGTCCACGACCGCGCAGATGTCCTCGATGCCGAGAACCTCGAACTCACCGACACCGTCCAAGGTGGACAGGGCCTCCGCAGAACGACGTACCAGCTGGGCGCGTCGGATCTCTCGTCCCCGGTAGCGTGCATGAATGGCCAACATGGCACATAGTCTACGTCACAGACTTGACCGGCAGGCGATGGTCCACGGCGAGTCCGAGGAACCCCACGACCGCCAGCGCCACCGTGAGGCCGATGACCACCGGATCCGACTCCCCGGCCAGCATGTCGCCCAAAAACACCGTCACGATCGTGCCGGGCGCTGAACCGGCGAGCGTCGCCACCGTGAACATCCCCAACGGCACACTCGTCAACGCCGCCGCATAGTTCATGAGCGAGAATGGCACACCCGCGATCATCCGCAGGCTCATCACCGCCAACCAGCCACGCTGCTGCAGGCGCGCGTTGATGCCCGCCACAGCCGGATGCCGTAACCGCGGGGCCATCCACTCACCGAACAACCCCCGCACCACCAGCAGGCTCAGGACCGCCGCCACTGTTGTGGCCGACAGCGCCACCAGGACACCCACCCAGGGACCGAACAGGACACCGCTGGAGAGCGTCAGGAGTGTGCGCGGCACGGGGAACTGCGTGATGAGCACATAACCCACCCAGAACATCCCCAGAAACCACGGACCCGCCGCCTCCGCCCATCCCCGCAGCGTGACGATCGACGGCAGCTCCACCGCCAGTGACACCCCCACGAAGGCCACCGCCGCCAGCGCCACCGAGATGCTCCGCGGCCGGGACCAGCCGGCGACCGCGGAGACAGCGTCGCGGACGACACCCACGATGAACCGCCCGAACTTTTTCACAAGCGTTCAGTGTACGCTTCCGGTTCTCAGGCCAGGCTCCCCTTCATGGCCGGATGGCGGGCGCGTCGTTAGGCTCGGGGTTGTACCCGCACCCGCACTGCAGAAGGAGACACCATGGCAGACCTGCGCACCGACCACGGACCCAACCCCTACGTCCTGGACATCGAGGACGTCACCAAGGAGAACGAGGCTTTCCGCGACACCCTGTGGACCGGCCAGCACCTGCAGATGACCGTGATGGCCATCCCGGCCGGCGGCGAGATCGGCGCCGAGGTCCACGACGACCACGATCAATTCCTGCGTCTGGAGGCAGGTAAGGGCCGCATCATGATCGGTGATAGCGAGGACAAGCTCGACATCGACCAGGAGGTCGAGGATGACTTCGCCATCTTCGTGCCGGCCGGCAAGTGGCACAACTTCGTCAACGAGGGCACCGAGACCGTCAAGCTCTACTCGATCTACGCGGCCCCGGAACACAAGCCGGGCACCTACCACGAGACGAAGGCTGACGCGGACAGCGATCCGACCGAGCAGCACTGAGCTTCTCGACGCCCCGCTGCTCCGGTACACGACAGTGTTCCGTAGAGCTGAACGCTCGATTTCCTCGAATTGGCAGCCCCAATTCGAGGAAATCGAGCGTCGTCCTTTGTGCTCTCCCATCGTGGTGTCGGTGACAGTCGGCACACACGCCGACGCGGTCTTATGCTCGGCACATGAGTGAGAACCCGAAGAAGGTCGCGCTACCGATCATCAATTTTCTGCTGGGGGAGGGTCCGGTCCAAGTGGAAGGCAGGGACGGACTGCGTTTCGAACTACCGGAGAGCCTGAGGGAACAGTTCCATCAGCTCACGGAGGCGTTACTGGCGGACGAGGCGGTCCGGGTGATCAGGCAGGACAAGCTGATCACGACCCAGGAGGCCGCGGAAATTCTGGGCGTCGACCGGACGACGGTGGTCCGCCTCATTGAGGAGGATCTGCTCACCGCCATCCGATTCACGCAGAACGGCCATCGACGCCTGCGACTGACCGACGTTCTGGACTGGAAAAAGAGAAACACGAAAATCAGACGCATGACCTGGTGACGAAAAAATCCCGGCCCCTCGAAAGGGGTCGGGATCTTATCTGTGCCCGGAGGGGGACTTGAACCCCCACGTCCGTTAATAGGACACTAGCACCTCAAGCTAGCGCGTCTGCCATTCCGCCACCCGGGCTGGGTGTCATTCTTTTTTCTGCCCCACCCTCTTGGCTGGGTACCTGCATTACTGTAGTACTAGTCTTGAGAAAGATACAAATCGCCAGGTCAACGCTAGTTACACGGGTGTAAGTGATAGCTTTTTCCCACACTGAACCGCACACATCCAGCTCCCTGCCGCATGCCCACTTGGTCGTGGTTCGTTCCGGCCCGCATTCCGGCAGAATCTGTCCAGATCACGACGGAGAGTTGGAGGTCGCGTCGCCAGGGTGCCTGGTGGTTGCTGTGGACACGCGGGCGGGTGGCGGCGGGGAGGGTCGGGATCTCGTGGACGGGCACCCCTCGGACGTGCGGTGGCTCTCGCTCAGAGGACGGGGACTGCGCGTGAACCTGCGCACAGCCACCCCGGAGGCCGGCGACGGACGGCTTCTCGCCCCTGTACCAGGCGATGGTGGCGGACCGGATCCTCGTCATGGAGTAGGGGTGCATCGTCGAGAGCAGGATCCACAGAGAGCTTCTCGACGCCGCCGGCCGCTACGCGCAGCTCTTCGCCTGCTGGTCAGCGGGGGAGTGGCGGCACAGTTCCCGGGCACGGCGATGTGATCTCAGGTACAACGGGGGTATGAGCAACTATGCAGATGACCCCCGTTTCCCCGGTCCCGACCCGTACGCCCCGTTGAAGGACCTGCCGTCCTTCCCGTTGACCTCCCACGACCTGCAGAACGGTGACCAGCTGGCCGCCGACCAGTGCGCGCCGCTGAACATCTCCCCGCAGCTGTCGTGGTCCAACCTGCCGGAGGGCACGAAGTCCCTCGCGGTGACCTGCTTCGATCCGGACGCCCCCACGGCCTCCGGCTACTGGCACTGGGCCGCCTTCAACATCCCGGTGGACACCACCAGCCTGCCCAGCGGCGCAGGCGGGACCGCGGATCTCGGCGTGGGTGCGGTGACCCTGGCCAACGACGCCGGGATGAAGGCCTACTACGGTGCCAACCCGCCGGCGGGCCACGCACCCCACCGCTACCTGTACGCGGTGCACGCGGTGGACGTCGAGAAGCTGGACATCGACCCGGATTCCACGGCGACGGTGCTGGGCTTCAACCTTTATTTCCACTCCCTCGGCCGCGCCATCCTGTGGGGCTGGTACGAGAACAAGTAGTCTCTAGAGGCTATGAGCCAAAAGAACTCCTCTCCCGAGCGGACTTTCCGGGTGCCCGTGGCACTGCGTGTGGGCGGCGCCTTCATGGCGCTCGCCGTCGCCTTGGTCATCTTCACTGTCGTGGCGGTGTTCGTCGACGGCTGGATGGCCCCGTTCGGTGTGACGCCGCGTTTCCTCGCCATCCTGGTGGCGGCGATCATCCTCGGTGCCTTCGCGACGATCCGCACCGACCAGGCCTCCAGCCGGGCACAGGTCGTTGCGCTGGCGATCGCGGTGGCGATCGTCATCTTCTCGCGCTTCATCCCGAATGAGCCGCTGACGATGATGGCCCAGTACTGGCTGACGATGTACGCGGTGTTCGCGTTCATGTGCGCACTGATCATCCGACGCTCCCTGATCCCGAAGAGCTAGGGGCACGACGAAGCCCCCACGGGTCCGACCCGTGGGGGCTTTGCTGTGTCTGTCAGTCGCGTGCCGGGTCAGCCACCCAGGGCAGCTCCGAGCCGATGGCCTCGGTGATGCTGCCCAACCCGTGGCGGTGGATCTGGTCGGCGATGCCGCGGTGGATGTCGCGGATCCAGTCCGGCCCGCCGTAGATGAAGCCGGTGTACCCCTGCAGGAGGGTGGCTCCGGAGGTGATGCGCTCCCACGCCTGCTGCGGGGTGGAGATGCCGCCGACGGAGATGAGCACCAGCTGGTCACCCACCCTGGCGTACAGGCGCCTGAGCACCTCGAGGGCCCGGTCGGCGACCGGCGGGCCGGAGATACCGCCGGCACCCATGGCCGCGACCTCGGAGGCCGGGGTGGACAGTCCTGCGCGGGAGACGGTCGTGTTCGTGGCGACGATGCCGGCCAGTCCCATGTCCAGGGCGAGGTCGGCGACGGCGTCGACGTCCTCGTCAGACAGGTCGGGGGCGATCTTCACCAGCACCGGGGTGTCGGTCGACTCCTGGACGGCCGCCAGGATCGGGCGCAGCGACTCGACGGCCTGCAGGTCGCGCAGCCCCGGGGTGTTGGGGGAGGAGACGTTGACCACGAGGTAGTCGGCGAGGTCGCCGAGAAGGGAGGCGGAACGTCGGTAGTCATCGACTGCGCCGTCGGTCGGGACGACCTTGGTCTTGCCGATGTTGATGCCGATGACATCATCCGACTTGCGGCGGCGCAGATTCCCGGCGACCTCGGCGGCACCCTCATTGTTGAATCCCATCCGGTTGAGGATGGCCTTGTCGGCCGGCAGACGGAACAGTCGTGGGGTGGGGTTACCCGGCTGCGGGGATGCGGTGACCGTGCCCAGCTCGGAATATCCGAAGCCGAGGGAGGTCCAGGTGTCGGCGGCGGAGGCGTTCTTGTCGAAGCCGGCTGCCAGGCCCAGCGGGCGCGGGAAGGTGACGCCGAAAACCTCCTGGGAGAGCACCGGGTCGGTGACCGGGATGACCTTGCCCAGCAGTCGGTTGACCGGTGCGGCGGCCTGGAGCACGCCCAGTCCACCGGCGATGAGGCCGTGGATGCGCTCGGGTCGCAAGGTGAACATACCCTTCAGAGCCAGCTGGTAGGCGGAGTGGCGCAGAGACACGGGCAGGGTCCTTCCTAGGAGGAGATGTCGGTGATGATCTGGAGACCCTCGCCCGTGGCGGAGGCGAGGACGAGGGTACCGTCGGCGAGCGCGATGACGTTGTGCACGTCGGCCACGGTGTCGAGGGTGACCTTCTCCTCCGGAACGCCGGTGGAGAGATCGAGGCCGTGCAGGAGGTTGTCGGTGGTGGTGGAGACCCACGCGAGGTCACGCTCGCTGTCCCAGGCCACTCCCCACGGGCTGCCGGCGACAGGGGTCATCTGGTGCAGACGCACCACGTCGGTGGCCGTGTAGACGGCGATCTGGCCGCCCCGGTTGTCGGAGGCGAGGACGACGCCGTTGTCGCCGACGGCCATCTGCCCGATGCCGAGTCCGACGCGCAGGGTGCCGCCCTGCTCACCGTCGCGCCAGTGGATGTCCTGGATGGTGGTGCTGGTGAAGCTGGAACGCACGACGGAGTCGTCGGTGCCCTCGACAGGCACTGCCAGCAGCTGGCTTGTCTGTCCGGCAACGGTGATGGTCTCGGCCGGCTCGTCACTGCCGGCCTCGAAGACGAGCACCTTGTTGTCCTCGGCGGAGCCGACGACGAGCTCGCCGGTGGAGGTGAGGACCGCAGACTCAGCCGGGTCCGCGTCGGTGTTCGCGAGGGAACGCATCTCGACGTCGCCCGTGGCGGCATCAACCAGCAGTACCCGGTCCCCGCATGCGAGGACGAAGGTGTCGGCGGAGGCGTTGAGGTCACCGCAGTTTGCAGGAAGCTCCACCTCCGTGACGTCCCCTGTGCGCAGCTGCCCGAGGGTGCCGATCGCCAGGGTGGTCTCTGACCGCAGCCCCAGGATGTCACCGGCGGCCTCCATGTCGGAGACCTCAGCCCAGGAGGCGGGTAGTGCGATGACTTCTCCCGCAGGTGAGGTGGACGGAGGTGACACCTCCGCCACGGCGTTACCCAGGTCGGGGACCTCCGGGTTCGGACCTGCGTTGCAGGAGACCAGGAGGAGGGAGGCGGCGGTCAGCGCCGCCAGGGCTGTCACACGTCCGGCATTCACGTTGAGTGAGCCTATCAGCGCGACACGTCGTCCAGTGCCTTGACGATCGCACGGGGCAGAACGGTGCCCGCCGCGGTGAGCAGCTGGGAGAGCTGCTCACGGTGGGAGGCTCCGACGATGGCGGACGCCACGCCGGCCCGGTCGCGTGCCCACGCCAGGGCGACGACCGCCGGCGGGATGTCCAGGCCGTCGGCGGCGGTGGTGACGGCGTCGACGACGGTGTGGGACTTCGAGCCCAGCCGCGCGTGCACCTCGGCGCGGATGCCGTGGGGGAGAGAGCTGCGGTAACGCCCGGTCAGCACACCCTGTGCCAGCGGGGCAGCCGCCAGGACACCCACACCGAGGTGGCGGGCGGCGGGAATGAGCTCCTCCTCCACGTCGCGGTTGAGCAGTGAGTACTCGTGCTGGGTGGCCACGATCCGCGGGGAGGACGTCACCGCCAGCTGCCATCCGGCGTAGTCCCGCACGCCGGCGTAACGGGTGCGGCCGGTGCGCACCGCCCAGTCGAGGGTGTCCTGGACCTCGAGCGGCGGGGTCTTCTCGTCCCAGTAGCCCACCGACCACAGGTCGAGGTGGTCGGTGCCCAGCGCGCGCAGCGTGTCGTCGAGCTGCTGCATGAGGGCCCGGCGGGAGCAGTCCACACGGCGCCCGACGGGGGAGTCGGGGGCGACGCCCGCGGAGGAGGAGAGGACGATCTCCCGTCGGGGCACGGCGGCGTCGTTGAGCACCGCGGCCAGAACCCCCTGCGCACGGCCGTGACCGTATGCGGGGGAGGAGTCGATGAGTGTGCCCCCGGCATCAAGGAACATCCGCATCATGACCTGCGCCTCTTCCCGGTCGGTACATGTCCCCCAGGTCCCGGTACCCAGACCGAGATCAGAGACGCGCAGACCACTGGACCCCACCAATCGTTGTTTCACGCTCACCACAGTAGTAGTACGGTTGGCCGGGTGAATGACCTGACCACCCTCGCCTCAGCCACCCCGGAGCAGATGTCCTGGCTCCAGGTCGTGGTGCTCTCCATCGTCCAGGGACTCACGGAGTTTCTCCCTGTGAGCTCCTCCGGGCACCTGCGCATCGTCTCCGAGCTGTTCTTCGGCGTCGATGCCGGTGCCTCCTTCACCGCCGTTGTGCAGTTGGGCACGGAGGCGGCCGTGCTGGTCTTCTTCGCGAAGGAGATCTGGCAGATCCTCACCGGCTGGTTCCGGGGCATCTTCAACAAGGAGGCCCGCGGTTTCGACTACCGCATGGGCTGGATGGTCATCGTCGGTACGATCCCCGTCGCGGTGATCGGCTTCCTGGGCAAAGACCTCATCCGTGAGGGCCTGCGCAACATGTGGATCACCGCCACCGTGCTCGTCCTCTTCTCCTTTGTGTTCATCCTGGCGGAGAAGATGGGCAGGAAGCAGCGCGGTTACGACGAGCTGACCATGAGGGACGCCGTCGTCATGGGCCTCGCCCAGTGCCTGGCGCTCATCCCGGGCGTGTCCCGTTCCGGCGGCACCGTCTCGGCGGGTTTGTTCATGAACCTCGACCGTGAGGTCGCCACCCGTTTCTCGTTCCTGCTGGCCATCCCCGCGGTGCTGGCCTCCGGCCTGTTCTCACTTCCCGACGCCTTCGCACCCCAGGCCGGCCAGGCCGCCTCGGCGATGCAGCTGGGCGTGGGCACGCTCATCACCTTCGTGCTGGGCTACCTGTCGATCGCGTGGCTGCTGAAGTTCGTCGCCCACCACTCCTTCTCCTGGTTCGCCGCCTACCGCATCCCGGTCGGTCTGGCTGTCATGGGCCTGCTCGCGTTCGGCGTTCTCCAGCCGGTCTAGGACCGTCCCGGGTGACCCGGTAGATGTCACCTTCGAAGAGACGTTAGAGTTGTTGACATGCTTTCATGGCCTCATCCTGAAGTCCCGCGTCTCGGCGGTGCCCCCGTCCCCCTCGCACTCCACGACACGGCCGACGAGGTCGTCCGCCCGGTGGAGGCTGAGGACACCGCCGGCATGTACGTCTGCGGCATCACGCCCTACGACTCGACTCACCTGGGTCATGCGGCCACCTACCTGACGTTCGACCTCGTCCACCGTCTCCTGATCGACCAGGGCCTGGACGTCCACTACGTGCAGAACATCACCGATGTCGACGACCCGCTCTTCGAGCGCGCCGAGCGGGACGGTGTGGACTGGCGGGAGCTGGGTACCAGCCAGATCGACCTCTTCCGCTCCGACATGGAGACCCTGCGCATCATCCCGCCGCGCGACTACATCGGCGCGATCGAGTCGGTCGACGAGGTCATCGGGATGGTGCAGAAGCTTCTCGACGCCGGCGCGGCCTACGTCGTCGACGACGAGTACCCGGACATCTACGCCTCCATCGAGGCGACGGAGACGTTCGGCTACCAGTCGAACTACGACCGGGAGACCATGGAGAAGCTCTTCGCGGAGCGGGGTGGGGACCCGGAGCGCGTCGGTAAGCGGGACCCCCTGGACGCCCTGCTGTGGCGTGCGCACCGGGAGGGCGAGCCCGTCTGGGAGTCGCCCTTCGGCCCGGGCCGTCCGGGCTGGCACATCGAGTGTTCCGCCATCGCTACTAACCGCCTGGCGGTGCCGTTCGCCATCCAGGGCGGCGGCAGCGACCTGATCTTCCCCCACCACGAGTTCTCCGCGGCGCACGCCGAGGCGGGCCTCGGGGTCGAGCGCATGGCCGGGCACTACGTCCACTCCGGAATGATCGGCCTCGACGGGGTGAAGATGAGCAAGTCCCTGGGCAACCTCGTCTTCGTGCACAAGTTGACCGCGGTGGGGCATGAGCCGGACGCGATCCGCCTCGGTGTCTTCGCCTCGCACTACCGGGCCGACCGCGACTGGTCGGACCAGATACTCGCCGACGCCGAGGCACGGCTGGCCACGTGGCGCCACGCCTGCCGTCAGGCCGGCTCCCTGGCCGGGGCACAGGCCCTCGTGCAGGAGCTGCGCACCCGTCTGGCCGACGATCTGGACACTCCCGGGGCCCTCGCCTGCGTCGACTCCTGGGCCGACGGGCAACGCGGGGAGGACGAGGACGGTGCCGGGGACCTGGTCCGCACCGCCGTCGACGCCCTGCTGGGCGTGCGGCTCTAGGCGTTTTCAGGGACAATGAGCGACATGACCATCCGTGCGGAATTCCAGAAGAACGTCGACGACTTCATCACCGAGCTCACCGAGTTCGCCACCGGCAGCTACCTCAAGGACGACGAGAAGGAGTTCTGGGACCAGCCTTTCGATCCGGCGGCTCTTCCCGAGCTGAAGAAGATCCTCGAGGGCATGCTCGACTCCCTCGACAACCTGCCCCCCGATCCGCCCGCCGAGGCGCTGGTCGTGGCCGTGCAGCAGAGCGTCGACAAGCTGGAGGCCTACAACCGGAAGCACGGTGACGCCGTCCTCGAGCCGGAGGAGAACTCCGTGCTCAACGAACTGATCCATGATGCCTCCGCCGCCACCGGCGCGGACGATGAGGCTCTGTCCGAGCTGCCGGAGATCGATTAACCCCACATTCAACACTCCTGCCGCCATCTTCTGGGACATGGACGGCACTCTCGTCGACACCGAGCCGCTCTGGGAGAGGTTCACCTACGAACTCTCTGAGCTCATGGGCCGACGCCTCACCCCGGCGCTGCGCGAGAGCACCATCGGCGGCAGCTTCCGACACACCGTCGAAGTGTGTGCCGACCACGCCGGCCTCACCGTCACCGAGGACGATCATCCGCGCTTCCGCGCGTTCATGAATGACCGCATGGCGGAACTGATGCGTGCGTCGCTCGCCCCCAACCCGGGGGTCACGGAGCTTCTCGACGACCTGTCGACCCACGACCTGCCCATGCTCGTGACCACCAACACCGAACGCACCCTCGCCGATCTGTCCATCGCGGCCGTGGGGGAGCACTACTTCACCGGCTCCGTGACCGGTGATGAGGTGCCCAGCCCGAAGCCCGCCCCGGACATGTACCTGCATGCCGCGGAGAAGGTCGGTGCAGATCCGGCGGACTGCCTCGTTTTCGAGGACTCCTTCACGGGCATGAGCGCGGCGGTCGCCGCGGGCTGCCGCGTGATCGGCCTGCCCTGGTACGAGGACACGGTCGTGCCGGAGGGCGTGGTCACGCTCACTTCGCTGCACGGCAGGAACGATTTTGTGGGGGTCGGGGCCGCCGCCGTGCTGGATTGGTTCCACCAACTGAAGCGCTGAGAGGCGGGGCATGGAATAATGTCCCCCCGTGAAGAACTTTGACTCCCTGTTTGCCGAACTCACCGATCGTGCCACCGCCCGCCCTGAGGGCTCCGGCACCGTGGAAGCCCTGGACAAGGGCGTGCACCATATCGGCAAGAAGATCATCGAAGAGGCCGGGGAGGTCTGGATCGCCGCCGAGTATCAGTCCGATGAGGAACTGGCCGAGGAGATGAGCCAGCTCATGTACTGGACCCAGGTCATGATGATCTCCCGCGGACTGACCCCCGACGACATCTACAAGTACCTCTGAGGAGACCACTCATGCTCAAGATCGCCGTCCCCAACAAGGGTTCACTGTCCGAGGCCGCCGTGGAGATCCTCCGGGAGGCCGGCTACAAGGGCCGCGGTGACAGCCGCGCCCTGGCCGTGTTCGACCGTGCCAACGACGTGGAGTTCTTCTTCCTCCGCCCCAAGGACATCGCCATCTACGTGGCTAACGGCCGCCTCGACATGGGCATCACCGGCCGCGACCTGGCCCTCGACTCTGGCGCCCTGGTCGACGAGCTGCTGCCCCTCGGATTCGGTGCCTCCACCTTCCGTTACGCCGCCCCGGCGGACGAGACCTGGACCGTCGAGGACCTGGCCGGCAAGCGGATCGCCGCGGCCTACCCGAACCTGGTCAAGAAGGACCTGGTCGCCCGCGGCATCGAGGCCGAGGTCATCCGCCTGGATGGTGCGGTGGAGATCTCCATCAAGCTGGGTGTGGCCGACGCCATCGCCGACATCGTCTCCACCGGAAACACCCTGCGCACGCAGGGCCTGGCACCCTTCGGTGAGCCACTGGTCGCCTCCGAGGCCGTCATCGTCGGGCGCCGCGGCGTGGAACTCACCGCCGAACACAACCTCATCCTGCGCCGCATCCAGGGTGTGCTCACCGCGCAGAACTACCTCATGATCGACTACAACATCTCCCGCAGCGAGCTCGATGAGGCCTCTGCCGTCACCCCGGGCCTGTCCGGTCCGACGGTCTCCCCGCTGTCCCGCGACGACATGGTCGCGGTGCGCGCTCTCGTGCCGCGTAAGGGCATCAACTCGGTCATGGACCAGCTCTATGACCTGGGTGCCGAGGCCATCCTCGCCTCGGAGCTGCGCATCGCCCGCATCTGACAGGTAGGGCACGCCGGGTGGACATGGTTGAGCTGGGTCGAACTCCGGAAAGAACGCAGGGCTAAGATGGGTTTGTTGCACCCGTTCCAGTGAGAGGAAACCTGTTCACCATGGCGAAGTCCACCAATCAGGACACCCCCGACGCGCCGACCAAGTCAGTCGCCCGGAAGACCCGTACAGAGGAGGATCTCCTCGGCTACCTGGAGGTCCCGGCCACCGCCTATTACGGAATCCACACCATGCGCGCGATGGACAATTTCCAGATCTCGCGCACCACGATCAACCAGGTGCCGGAGTTCATCCGCGGAATGGTGCAGGTGAAGAAGGCAGCGGCGATGGCCAACCGTCGTCTGCACACCCTGCCCGCCAAGAAGCACGAGGCCATCGTGTGGGCCTGCGACCAGATCCTCAACGAGGGGCGCTGCATGGACCAGTTCCCGATCGACCTCTTCCAGGGCGGCGCAGGTACCTCGGTGAACATGAACACCAACGAGGTCATCGCCAACCTCGCGCTCGAATACCTGGGGGAGGAGAAGGGCAGCTACGACATCATCAACCCCAACGATGACGTCAACATGTCCCAGTCCACCAACGACGCCTACCCGACCGGTTTCCGTCTCGGTCTCTACGCCGCGCTGTCGACCCTCATCGAGCAGATGGACGACCTGCAGAAGTCCTTCCGTGAGAAGGGCCGGGAGTTCCAGGACATCCTCAAGATGGGCCGCACCCAGCTGCAGGATGCTGTCCCGATGACCCTCGGTGATGAGTTCAACGCCTTCGCCCACAACCTGGCGGAGGAGCAGACCGTCCTGCGCAATGCTGCCGACCGCCTCCTGGAGATCAACCTCGGTGCGACCGCCATCGGCACCGGCGTGAACACCCCGGCCGGCTACCGTCACCAGGTCACCGCCACCCTCGCCGAGGTCACCGGTCTGGACATCAAGTCCGCCCTGGACCTCATCGAGGCGACCTCCGACACCGGCGCCTACGTCCACGCCCACTCCGGTGTGAAGCGTGCCGCCATGAAGCTGTCGAAGATCTGCAACGACCTCCGTCTGCTCTCCTCCGGCCCGCGCGCCGGACTCAATGAGATCAACCTGCCGCCGCGTCAGGCCGGCTCCTCGATCATGCCGGGCAAGGTCAACCCGGTGATCCCGGAGGTGGTCAACCAGGTCTGCTTCAAGGTCTTCGGCAACGACCTCACCGTCACCATGGCGGCCGAGGCCGGTCAGCTGCAGCTCAACGTGATGGAGCCTGTCATGGCCGAGGCCATGTTCAATTCCATCCGCATCCTGGGCACCGCCGCCGTGACCCTGCGTGAGAAGTGCGTCGAGGGCATCACCGCCAACGAGGACGTCTGCCGCGCATTCGTGGAGAACTCCATCGGCATCGTCACCTACCTCAACCCGTTCATCGGCCACCACAACGGCGACCTCGTCGCCCGTGAGGCAGCCGAGACGGGCCGCTCCGTCAAGGACATCGTCCTGGAGCGTGAGCTCATGGACGAGGAGACCCTCTCCCGGGTGCTGAGCAAGGAGAATCTCATGCATCCGGAGTTCCGTGGTCGTCTGTACCTGGACAACCAGTAACATCCCGCAGAGGTGCCCGTGTGCGGTGACGCACACGGGCATTTTTGCGTCTTCAGGCCAGGTCAGCCGTGGACCCCGGCCACCCGGGGTACTCCGGCGGGGTGCCGCCGAATGCGGGGCACAGGGACTGGAAGGAGCACCAGCCGCACAGCTTGGAGGTCTTCGGGCGGAAGATGCCCGACTGTCCGTCGCCGGCGATCTTGCCCCACAGGTCCGCCAGGTCGCGCTCGAAGTACTCCAGCTCCTCCTTCGACGGTGTGAGGAACATCGAGTCGAGCACCTTGAGGTACATCAGGCGCAGCTGGTGGGGGACCACCCCGTACAGCCGCCAGTAGACCAGCGCATAGAAGCGCATCTGGAACTGGGCGTCGTGGCTGTAGCGGGGGAGGGGCTTCTTGCCGGTCTTGTAGTCGACGACGCGGACCTCGCCGGTCGGCGCGACGTCGACGCGGTCAATGAAACCGCGCACGGGGACGCCGTTGGGCAGCACGGTGTCGACGTACATCTCAACGGCGTGGGCGTCGAAGCCCTGCGGGTTCTCCATCTCGAAGTAGCCCCGCAGCAGGGACCGGCACTCGACGAGGAAGTCATACAGCGACTCCTCGGGCACGAGTTCGGCCAGCTCCCCATCTGATTCCACCATCTTCGACCAGTGGGGTCTGAGCTGCTTCACCGCGGCCGGGTAGGTGCGGTCCTCGCGTGGCTGGGCGTGCATGTGCTCCAGGACGGCGTGCACGAGGTTGCCCTTCACCTGCGGCAGTGTCGTCGGCTCCGGGAGCCGGTCAATGGCGCGCAGCCGGTAGAGCAGGGGGCACTGCTGGTAGTCCGAGGCACGGGACGGGGACAGGGCGAGCGGGCGTGGTGCAGGGGAGGTCATGATGGCCACCACCTTATCCGTGGCAAGCTGGACGCATGAACCAGACTCTCGATTTCCTCGACTTCATCGCCGCCAGCCCGAGTTCGTACCACGCCGCGCGGGTCGTCGCCGACAGGCTTGTCGACGCCGGTTTCTCCCTCCAGGACGAGACCGCCGGGTGGGACGCAGCCCCCGGCGGCCACGTGCTCGTCCGCGGTGGCGCGGTCATGGCGTGGTGGGTGCCGGAGGGTGCCTCCCCGGAATCAGGATTCCGCATCCTCGGCTCGCACACCGACTCCCCGGGATTCACTCTCAAGCCGGCACCAGTGCTGGCCTCGGCGGGCTGGTCACAGGCGGGTGTCGAGGTCTACGGCGGACCGATACTCGCGTCCTGGCTGGACCGCGAACTCTCCTTCGCCGGCCGGGTCGTCCTCGGTGACGGCTCGGTGCGCCTGGTCGACACCGGCCCCGTGGCCCGCATCCCGCACCTGGCGATCCACCTCGACCGCTCCAAGGAGCTCGCACTCGACCGTCAGCAGCACATGCAGCCGGTGCTGGGCCTGACCGGGGAGGGGCACACCCCGGTGCTGGACCTGGTGGCGGAGAAGGCGGGCGTCGAGAAGCAGGACATCGACGGCTTCGACCTCATCACCTGCGACACCCAGCCGGGCCAGGTTTTCGGCGCGGACGCGGAACTCATCGCCGCCGGACGCATGGACAACCTCTCCTCGGTGCACGCCTCCCTGGTCGCGCTGCTGCACGCCATCGAGTCCGGTGACACGGGCGACGATGTCCTCGTGCTCGCCGCCTTCGACCACGAGGAGGTCGGCTCCGCCTCGACGACCGGGGCAGCCGGCCCCATCCTCGAGGACGTCCTCGCCCGGACTGCGACGGCCCTGGGCGCGGATCTCGAGGCAACCCGTCGGATGTACGCCCGCTCCAGCTGCGTGTCGGCGGACGCGGCGCACTCGGTGCACCCGAACCACGTGGGCAAGCATGACCCCCAGCATCACCCGCTGATCGGCGGTGGCCCGGTGGTGAAGATCAACGCCAACCAGCGCTACGCCTCCGACGCAGAGACCATCGCCCGCTGGCGCCGCGCCTGCCGGGCCGCGGGTGTGCCCTGCCAGGACTTCGTGGGCAACAACGCGATGCCCTGCGGTTCCACGATCGGCCCCATCACCGCCACGCGCCTGGGAATCCCGACCGTCGACGTCGGCGTACCGCTGCTGTCGATGCATTCCGCCCGCGAGCTCGCCGGAGTGCAGGACCAGCTGTGGTTCGCGGAGGCACTTGAGGCATACTTGATTGGTTCTTGACCCCTCCAGCTAGGAGCCTCCATTGGCCTACTCCGGCCCCTTCCAGCCCGGTGACCGCGTCCAGCTCACCGACGCCAAGCGCAGGCACTTCACACTGATCCTCACCCCGGGGGCGAAGTTCCACACCCACAAGGGTGAGATCCTGCACGACCAGATCATCGGGATGGACGAGGGTTCCGTCATCCAGTCCTCACTGGGTGCTGATTACCTGCTGTTCCGCCACCTCATGGTCGACCACGTCCTGTCGATGCCGCGCGGTGCCGCCGTCATCTACCCGAAGGACTCCGCCCAGATCCTCGTCGAGGGCGACATCTTCCCCGGGGCCCGTGTGCTCGAGGCCGGCGCCGGCTCCGGTGCCCTGTCCATGGCGCTGCTGCGCGCCATCGGCCCGGAGGGTGAGCTGATCTCCTACGAGATCCGCGAGGACCACCTCGAGTTCGCCGAGTCCAACGTCGACGAGTACTTCGGTGGCCGCCCCCGGACCTGGGACCCGCGTCTCGGTGACCTCACCCAGGTCACCGTGGACGATCTCGGCGGCCCGGTCGACCGCGTCATTCTCGACATGCTCGAGCCGTGGGAGTGCCTCGACGTGGTCAAGGACGTGCTCATACCGGGTGGTGTCTTCATGACATACGTGGCCACCGTCCCGCAGCTGATGAAGGTGATGGAGGGCATCCGCGAACGGCAGTGCTTCACCGAGCCGCGCGCGTGGGAGTCCCTGGTCCGCGAGTGGAAGGTCGAGGGTCTGGCGACCCGTCCGGAGCACCGTATGAACGCCCACACGGCCTTCCTCGTGCTCACCCGCCGCCTGGCCGACGGGGTCACCCCGCCGCGCCCGCAGCGCCGCGCCCGGAAGTAACCACCCGCGCCGGGGTTGGACACCGCGCAGGTGGCGGGGGTTACAGTTGTGTCATGACTACCCCCCAGACCACTGATGCGAACGCCCTCCGCCGGGAGGTGCAGACCCTGAGCAGCCGCAACGCGAAACTTGCGCAGCTGCTCAAATCCTCACGGGACAAACTGAAGGATCTGTCCGCCCAGATCGACGCTCTCGGGGAGCCCGCCTCCACCTACGGCATCTTCCTGGAGGGTGGAATAGGCCGCGACGCCGAGGTCTTCACCGCCGGTCGCCGGATGCGCCTCAAGGTCTCCCCGCACGTGGTGGAGACCGATCTGGTGCCCGGCGCGCTGGTGCGTCTGGGTGACGGGTCCATCGTCGTCGAGGTCTGCGGCTTCCCGGACACCGGTGAGCTGGGCATGCTCACGGAGCGTATAGGGGAGGGTCGCGCACTGGTGGCCAACACCACCGGTGAGGAGCGCCTGGTTCTGCTGTCCGGACCGCTGGAGAAGAGCGCCCGCGCCGGCGACACCCTGCTGGTGGACACGAAGGCGGGAGTGGCGCTCGAACGGATCCCGAAGACGGAGGTCTCCCAGCTCTCCCTGGAGGAGGTGCCGGACGTCTCCTATGCCGACATCGGCGGACTTGACGAGCAGATCGAGCAGATCAGGGACGCCGTCGAGCTGCCCTTCTCCCACCCGGAGCTCTACCGCCGTTACCAGCTCCACCCGCCCAAGGGCGTGCTGCTCTACGGTCCGCCCGGCTGCGGCAAGACTCTCATCGCCAAGGCGGTGGCCAACTCCCTGTCCACACGGGTGGGCGACGGCTCCGCCAGCTACTTCCTCAATGTCAAGGGCCCGGAGCTGCTCAACAAGTTCGTCGGTGAGACCGAACGGCGTATCCGCCTGGTCTTCGAACGTGCCCGGGAGCTGGCGGGGGAGGGGCGCCCCGTCATCATCTTCTTCGACGAGATGGAGTCCATCTTCCGCACCCGTGGGTCCGGCGTGTCCTCCGACATGGAGACCACCGTCGTCCCACAGCTGCTCACCGAACTCGACGGCGTGGAGAACCTCACCAACGTCATCATCATCGGTGCCACGAACCGTGAGGAGCTCATCGATCCGGCGCTGCTACGGCCCGGCCGCCTGGACGTGAAGATCCGCATCGAGCGTCCCACCCGGGACGGCGCACGCGACATCTTCGAGCGGCACCTCACCGAGGAGTCGCCGCATGCGGTGCCGGTGGCTGAGCTCATCGAGGCGGGCGTCGGGAAGCTCTTTGCACCGCGTCCCTTCGTCGAGCTCACCCTCGTCGACGGGGAGATCGAGATCCTCGACTACTCCGACTTCGTCTCCGGTGCCATGATCGCCAACATCGTCGACCGAGCGAAAAAGTTGGCCATCAAGGACCACCTGGCCGGGGTCAGCGAGGCCGGTGTGACGGTCGCGCACATCACAGAGGCGGTCGCCGCCGAGCAGAACGAGTCCGAGGACATGCCGAACACCGCGAACCCGGACGAGTGGTCGCGGATCACCGGTCGGCACGGCAAGCGGGTCGTCCAGGCGCGCGTGATTGGTTAGGGTGGGAAAATATGACCAGATACATGGGCACGGAGACCGAATACGGCATCTCCACGCCGTCGGACCCGGACATCAGCCCCATCATCACCTCCACACACGTGGTGGTGGCGTACGCGGCCATGAACACAGGGGCGCGCTCCCGCTGGGACTACGAGGAGGAGTCCCCCCTCAAGGACACCCGCGGCTTCGACCTGCGCCGGTACCACACGGTGCCGGTCGTGGAACCCGATGCGGTGGGCATCGCCAACGTCGTGACCAGCAACGGCGCCCGCTTCTACGTCGATCACGCGCACCCGGAGTACTCCTCCCCGGAGGTCTCCAACGCGTGGGATGCGATGATCTACGACGCGGCCGGCGACGTCATCATGCGCAAGGCCGTCGCGGATGTGCAGGAGCTCTACGAGCAGGGTGTGAGCATCCTCAAACACCACGACCCGTGCCCGCCGCTGAAGATCTACAAGAACAACGTCGACGGCAAGGGTGCCTCCTACGGCGCCCACGAGAACTACCAGTACTCCCGTAGGACTGACTTCGAGACGCTCACCCAGGCGCTCATCCCCTTCTTCGTCACCCGCAACGTCATCATCGGCGCGGGCCGCCTGGGCATCGGCGAGGCCGGTGAGCAGGACGGTTTCCAGATCTCCCAGCGGGCGGACTACTTCCACCAGGAGATCTCCCTGGAGACGACGCTCAACCGCGGCATCGTCAACACCCGCGACGAGCCGCACGCCAACGCCGTCCACTTCCGCCGTCTGCACACCATCGTCGGTGACGCGAACATGTCTCAGACGGCGAACTTCCTCAAGCTGGGCATGACCAAGCTGGTCATCGACGCCATCGAGAACGACGTGGACTTCTCCGACCTGCGTCTGGCGGACCCGGTCGCGGAGATCAAGCGCGTCTCCCACGACCTCACGCTCACCCACCGGCTGCTGCTCCGCGACGGCCGCGAGCTCACCGCCCTGGAGATCCTCGCGGAGTACCGCTCGCGGGTGGTCGCCGTCGACGACGTGGACGAGAAGGTCATCGCCCTGTGGGGCGAGGTCATGGACCTGCTCGCCGACGACCCCCTGAAGACCACCCACCTGCTCGACTGGACCGCCAAGTGGTCCCTGATCAAGGGCTACCTGGACCGCGGCGTCGACATCTCCGACCCGAAGCTCAAGCTCATCGACCTGCAGTACTCCGACATCGACCCCGCGAAGTCGCTGTACCACGCACTCGTGCGCAAGGGACGGATGGTCACCCTGGTCTCCGACGAGGAGATCGCACGGGCCGCCGGGGAGCCCCCGGCCGATTCCCGCGCCTGGTTCCGCGGCGCTGTCTCCGCGCGTTTCCCCGATGACGTCATCGCCGCCAGCTGGCAGACGATGATCCTCAAGTTCTCAGGCGGCACCGCCCGCTTCCAGACCAATGAGGTGGACAAGCTCACCCGCGCGCACGTCGGTGAGATCATCAACTCGGCGGCCGACACCGACGAACTCGTCGAGAAACTCACGGCGATCGACTACGCGCCGGACCACTACGTCACACACCACAACAAGTCCCACATCAACAAGCCTCACCAGCACTAGAGGCGACCCCAGAAGGAGCCCAGAACAATGACCGGACCCCAGTCCCAGATCTCCGCCGGCGGCGGCCCCGACAACACCGGCGATGACGCCGCCTTCGAGGCCGGCCAGACCCAGCTCAACACCACCGGCACCGATGACCTGCTCGATGAGATCGACGGTCTCCTCGAGACCAACGCCGCCGAGTTCGTCCGTTCCTACGTGCAGAAGGGCGGACAGTAGTCCCTCATGACTTCCCCCGTGTTCGCCCGCCGCATCGTGGGCGTGGAGACCGAGTACGGCATCACCGCCGTCGCCGGGGAGGGAGGCAGCTCGCTCACCCCCGACGAGATCGCGCGTTACCTCTTCCGGCCGATCGTCGAGAAGTACGCCAGCTCGAACATCTTCACACGCAACGGTTCGCGCCTCTACCTGGACGTCGGCTCCCACCCGGAGATCGCCACCGCCGAATGCGACAGCCTCACCCAGCTGCTCAACCATGAACAGGCGGGCGACCTGGTCGTCGACGAGCTGGCTCGTCGCGCAGAGGAGGCGCTGGCCGCCGACCGGATCGACGGCCGCGTCTACCTGTTCAAGAACAACGTCGACTCGGTGGGCAACTCCTACGGCTGCCACGAGAACTACCTCGTCGGCCGCCACCTGCCGCTGCGTAGTCTGGGCAAGCAGCTGCTGCCGTTCATGATCACCCGCCAGCTCATCTGTGGCGCGGGCATGGTCGGGCGCGCCACCGGCGGCTACCAGCCGGGGTTCGTCCTCTCCCAGCGGGCGGACCAGGTGTGGGAGGGCATCTCCTCCGCCACGACCCGCGCACGGCCGATCATCAACACCCGCGACGAGCCCCACGGTGATTCCGAACGTTTCCGCCGCATGCACGTCATCGTCGGTGACTCCAACATGTCGGAGACCACCTTCGCCCTCAAGGTCGGCGCCACGCTGCTCGTCCTCGAGATGGTCGAGGCCGGTGTGACACTGCCCGACTTCGAGATGCACAACCCCATCGGACACATCCGGGACATCGCCCGCGACATGACGGGCTCCACCCTGCTGGACCTGAAGTCCGGGGGCACCGTCACCGCGCTGGAGGTGCAGGAGGCCACCCTGGCCGCCGCCACACAGTGGCTGGAGGAGCGACCCGACGAGGGTACCCCCACGGAGGAACTGCGCCGCGTGGTTGACCTGTGGACCCGCCAGCTAGAGGCGATCCGCACACAGGACTTCTCCCGGGTCGACCGCGAGATCGACTGGGTGATCAAACTCAACCTTCTCAACCGCTACCGCGAGCGCCTCGGCGAGGACTGGTCCCACCCGAAGCTGGCCCAGATCGACCTCACCTACCACGACATCCGCCCCGGTCGTGGCCTCTTCCCACTGCTGGAGGCACGCGGCCTGGTGGAGCGCTGGACCACCGACGAGGCCATCCGGGCGGCGGTCGACTCCGCCCCCGGGACCACCCGGGCCCGCCTGCGCGGACAGTTCCTCGCGCGGGCGGAGGAGCTGGGTGTGCCCGTCACCACCGACTGGGTTCACCTCAAGGTCAACGAACCGGAGCCGCGCACCGTGGAACTGTCCGATCCTTTCGCGTCGGTTGATGCGCGCGTGGACGACCTTCTGGCCTATCTTGAGGAGAGCGCCGCCACCACCCGCGGCTGATCAACGGCAGGAGACCCCCATGGGAAGGCAGGACAAGGCGGTGCACCGCCTGACCAACCTCGTGTTCGCATTGCAGGAGGCGGACCGACAGGGTGGGCGCATGCTCACCCCCGAGTGGATCAGGCGGAACGTCGACGGTTACGCCGACAGCAGTCCGGAGGCGTTCCAGCGTCGCCTCAACCGTGACATCATCACCCTGGGCCGCGCTGGTGTGCCCCTCGAGCAGCGCAGTGCCGGCACCGACGGAGGCACCGCCTACCGCCTCCTGAGCGACCACTATGAGCTGCCCGAGGTGGCCTTCACCCCGGAGGAGGCCGCCGTTCTCGGCATGGCCGGGGACCTGGGGGAGTCGAGCGAGCTCGGCGTCTTCGCCCGCTCGGGCTGGACGAAACTGGCCGCCGCGGGCGTGCGCCGGGACCTGACCGAGGCCCCCGTGTTCACCGCCGTGAACGACACCCACCGGCTGTCCCCGGAGATCCTGGGCAACATACTCACCGTCATCCGCGCCGGGCTGCGGATGTCCTTCGACTACGTCCCCACGCCCACGTCCGCGCCGGTGCGCCGCACCATGGACCCCTGGGCCCTGGTGCCGCTGCATGACCGACTCTTCCTGGTCGGCCACGACATCGAGCGCGACTCGCCGCGTTCCTTCCGCGTCCTGCGCATCGCCAAGGTCTACGGCAAGCGCACCGCTGCGACGCACCCCCGCCCGGAAGAGAACCTGCAGGAGGTCGTCGAGAAGACCCTGCGGGCTCTCCACCAGCGGGTCGACGCCGTACTCACCATTCCCGAGGGGATGGCACATGAGCTCGCCGCTGCGGGGGAGCTCCGGGAGGACGGTCGCACCGAGCTTCTCGATGTCGACCGTGCCTGGCTGGCCCGCACCGCCGCCGGATTCGCCCCGCACGTCATCGTCCATGAACCCGCCGATGTGCGTGCGGACGTCATCGCACTGCTGAAGGGAGTGTCCCGTTGACCCGCCACCTCGACTCGTCGACGAAACTCGATCGCCTCGTCCGGTCGCTCAACCTCATCCCTTATTTCCAGGCGCACCCCGACCGCAGCCTCATGGAGGCGGCAAAGGACCTGGGGCGTGATCCCGCGGAACTCCATCTGGAGATCCAGCGACTGCAGTGCTGCGGGGTCGGCACGTGGCCGGAGGAGCTCGTCGACCTGGAGGCGAGCTGGCAGCGGGTGTCCATCTCCAACTCCCAGGGCATGGACCGTCCCCTGCGACTGACCCCGACGGAGGCCGGCGCCCTGCTGCTGACTCTCGAGTCCCTGGAGGCGATGCCCGGGCTCACCGACCGGGAGGCGGTGCTCTCTGCCGCGGCGAAGCTGCGTTCGATCATGGACAGCGGGACCGTGGCGATCTTCGATTCCCTCGCCGCCGATGACCCTGCGGAGTCGACACCGCAGGAGATCCTGCGGGAGGCCATCTCCGCGGGCCGCCGCGTGGCCTTCACGTACCGTTCCATCTCCTCGGACACGACCCGCCGCCGGGAGGTCGACCCCGCCAAGATCTTCGTCACCGAGGGCGAGACGTACCTCACCGCCTGGGACGAGCAGGCCGGCCAGCACAAGAACTTCCGCGCCGACCGCATGAGTCAGGTGGAGATCCTTGACCAGGAGGCATCGCCCCACCTGGAGAAGCTGCCCTCCGACCCCGACGACCCGTTCGGCTACCGTATGATCGCCCAGCAGGCGGAGCTGCTCATCCACCCCGAGCACACCTGGCTGGCCGACTATTTCCCCATCACCCTGGGGGACGCCGCCCCCGGCGAGCCCGTGCCCGCCCGCATGCCCGTCGGCTCGGAGGCGTGGTTCATCCGCTTCGCCCTCGGACAGTCGGACCGGATGACGGTGACGGGCCCGGAATCACTGGTCGAGGAGATTGCTCGCCGCGCGACGGCGGCCCTCGCGGCGTATCATGACACGCCAGACAGTTAGCGTCGTAGAAGTGCTACCGTTGCCCTGATACACACATCTCCACTGAAAGGCAGTCATGCCCAACATCGGTCCCGCCGAGCTCATCATCCTTGTCGTCGTACTGGTCCTGCTCTTCGGTGCGAAGAAGCTGCCGGATGCCGCCCGTTCCCTCGGACGCTCCATGCGTATCTTCAAGTCCGAGGTCAAGGAAATGAGCAACGACGACCAGCCGCAGAACCAGCCGCAGCAGGGCCAGATCGCCCCGCAGCAGCCGCAGCAGCAGGGTTACTGGGATCAGCCGCAGAACCAGCCGCAGGCGCAGCCTCTGCAGGAGCCGCAGCCGGGTCAGCAGTACCCGCCCCAGCAGCCCAACCAGCAGTAGGGCAGGTAAGCGTCGACGATGTCCCGGTCCGGTGACGTGTCCCAGCGACGCCCGCGGCTGAGCAGGAAGAAGAAGTCTCCCACCGGCGACATGTCCCTGGTGGAACACCTGCAGGAGCTGCGTCGTCGCGTCATCATCTCATTGCTCGCCCTTCTGGGTGGCACGATCCTCGGTTTCCTCTGGTACCAGCACAGCCCTTTCGGCCTCATGCCCCTGGGTGAGATCCTCCGTGGTCCCTACTGTGCACTGCCTCCGGAGAACCGCGCCGACTTCACGGGTGGCGGGGAATGCCGCCTGCTCGCGACCGGCCCCTTCGAGATGTTCATGCTGCGCCTCAAGGTCGGTGCCCTCGCCGGTCTGGTGATCTCCTCACCGGTGTGGCTGTACCAGATCTGGGCATTCATCGTGCCTGGCCTGCACAAGAAGGAGCGGCGCTCCACCTTCACGTTCGTGACTCTGGCGGTCCTGCTTTTCGTCACCGGCGCAGTCATCGCCTACTTCGTCGTACACTACGGTCTCGCCTTCCTGCTCACCATCGGTGACCAGACGCAGGTCGCCGCACTGACCGGTGAGCGTTACTACAACTTCCTGCTGGCCCTGCTCCTCATCTTCGGCGTGAGCTTCGAGGTGCCCCTCATCATCGCGATGCTCAACATCGTCGGCGTGCTCGAGTACGAGACAATCAGGGAGAAGCGTCGGATCATCATCCTCGTGCTCTTCGTCTTCGCCGCATTCATGACCCCGGGCCAGGACCCCTTCTCCATGGTGGTCCTCGCGCTGTCCCTGACGCTGCTCGTCGAGATGGCGATGCAGTTCGCGAAGTGGAACGACAGGCGCCGTCAGCGCCAGCGTCCCGAGTGGATGGATCTGGACGATGATGTCTCGTCCCCCCTCAGCACCGGTCCCGGTGGCGTCGACGCTCCGGCGCCGATCTCCCGCCCGGCCCCCGTGGATGCCCCGGCCAGTTTCGACGACGTTCTCTGACCCGGTCCGGAGACCCGCGTTTTCAGTAACGTGGGCATCATGAAAGGTAACGTCACCCCCGGGTCCCACCTCGCTGAGTTCGCTTCCCGCTTCTCCTTCCCCCTGGATGATTTCCAGCTCCAGGGGTGTCAGGCGGTCGAGGACGGACACGGGGTGCTCGTCTGTGCGCCCACGGGTGCCGGAAAGACAATCGTCGGCGAGTTCGCCGTCTCTCTGGCGCTGTCCCAGGGCACCAAGTGTTTCTACACCACGCCGATCAAGGCGCTGAGCAACCAGAAGTTCCACGACCTGCAGAGGGACTACGGCGAAGATGTGGTCGGTCTACTCACCGGCGACGTGTCCATCAACTCTCACGCCGAGATCGTCGTCATGACCACTGAGGTCCTGCGCAACATGATCTACGCCGGCTCCCCGACGCTCGATCGTCTCAGCCACGTCGTCATGGACGAGATCCACTACCTCGCCGACCGGGAGCGCGGCGCCGTGTGGGAGGAGGTCATCCTCAATCTCGACGAGTCGGTGAACATCATCGGTCTCTCGGCCACAGTGTCGAACTCGGAGGAGTTCGGCGATTGGCTGTCCACCGTGCGTGGTGACACCAGGGTCATCGTCACCGACCAGCGTCCCGTCCCACTGGAGCAGTGGATGATGGTCGGCCGCAAGATCTACCCGCTCTTCGAACCCGGCACCGGCGGTGCAGTCAACCGCGAACTGGAGCACGTCATCTCCCGCATCCAGGCGGACCAGGCGGAGGAGGGACGCGCCGACTACGAGTCAGGCCGGGGCTTCCGCGCCCGCGCGGAGGGACGTCGCTCGGGCATCAGACGACCGGAGGACCGGCAGAAGCCCGTGGGTCGCCCAGACGTCATCCGGGTGCTGCAGGGCCGTGACATGCTGCCCGCCATCACGTTCATCTTCTCCCGTGCAGGTTGCGACGGTGCCCTCTTCCAGTGCCTGCGCTCCAACCTGGTGCTCACCAGCCATGAGGAATCACTGAAGATCGAGGAGATCATCAATGAAGGCGTCGAGGGTATACCCGAGGACGACCTCGAGGTTCTGCAGTTCTCGCAGTGGAAGGCCGCCCTCAAGCGCGGTTTCGCGGCCCACCATGCGGGGATGCTCCCGGCGTTCAAGCACATCGTCGAGAAGCTCTTTGTCCGGGGACTGGTGCGCATGGTTTTTGCCACGGAGACCCTGGCGCTGGGCATCAACATGCCGGCACGCTCCGTCGTGATGGAGAAGCTCGTCAAATTCGACGGAGAGGGCCACGTGGACCTCACCCCGGGTCAGTACACCCAGCTCACCGGCCGGGCGGGTCGCCGTGGCATCGACGTCATCGGTCACGCCGTCGTCCAGTGGTCCCCGGCAATGGACCCGAGGGCGGTGGCGGGGCTGGCGTCGACACGCACGTACCCGCTGATCTCCACGTTCGCACCCGGGTACAACATGGCAGTCAACCTGCTCGGCATGATCGGCTTCGAGCCCTCACTGCGGCTGCTGGAGAAGTCCTTCGCCCAGTACCAGGCCGACGGTTCCGTCGTCGACGACGTCCGCGAGATCGAACGCGCTGAACACCGCGTGCGCGACCTGCGGAAGCAGCTTCTCGACGCCATCGGCACCTTCGCCCCACCCACCCGCGACGGCGAGGACGCGGCGGAGATGCTCATGGACTACATGCAGCTGCGCCGCGACCTCAGCGAGGAGGAGAAGGCCTCCCGCGTCCACTCCCTCGAGCAGCGCCAGCAGGAGACCGTCACCCTGCTCGGCAGGATGCAGCTGGGCGACGTCATCGTCATCCCGGGCCGCAAACACCCGGTCCTGGCGGTCGTCGTGACACCTGCCAACCAGACCCGCGACCCACGGCCCTGGGTCACCACAGAGCAGGGCTGGTCCGGGCGTATCGACGCCTCCTCGTTCAACAACCCACCGCAGATCATCGGCCGGATGAAGCTGCCCCGCCGCGTGCTGGACAACCCTCGCCGCAACACCCGCGCCATCGTCGATCAGTTCCAGCGCACCCGCTTCAAGCGCCCGCACAAGATGCGCGGGAAGGCCCGCATCCGTGACTCGAAGAAGGTCGTCGCGCTGCGTGAGGCCATGCGCAACCACCCCGTGCACTCCTGGCCGGCCACCGACCGTGAGCAGCTGGCGCGGGTGGGGGAGAAGCTGGCCCGCCGTGAGCGGGAACTGGCGCGCCTGAACAACCGCGTCGAGAAGGCCACCGACACCCTCGGCCGCCACTTCGAGCGCATCATCGGCCTGCTCTCGGAGATGAGCTACGTCGAATTCGAGGGCGTCGGCCCGGACCGCGTGCCGGTGATCACCCCCGAGGGGGAGCTGCTCTCGCAGATCCACAACGAGTCGGATCTACTCGTCGCCCAGTGCCTGCGCCGCGGCATCTGGAACGAGCTCGACCCGGCAGAGCTGGCCGGTGTGGTGTCGCTGTGCACCTTCGAGAACCGCAAGGACTTCGGAGGGGAGGCGAACGCCGCCACTGACCGTATGGGCGATGCCATGGACGCCACCGTCCGCATCTGGCAGGAGCTGGCTGCCGATGAGAAGCGACACAACCTGCCCATCACCCGAGAACCGGAGGCCGGCTTCGCCCTGGCCGTGCACCAGTGGGCCGCGGGTGCCCCGCTGGGCTACTGCCTGGCCGCGGCCGCCGAGTCCGGAGCGGAGATGTCCCCGGGTGACTTCGTCCGCTGGTGCCGTCAGGTCATGGACCTGCTCGGCCAGGTGGCCAAGACTGCCTACACCGATGACGTGCAGGCCAACGCCCGGCGCGCCATCGACGCGATCCGTCGCGGCGTGGTGGCCATCGGCAGCTGAGCAGGCTGAAGGGCGGGGACCGGTCACCGCGTCCAGGGGGGCGTCCCACGAACGGTAGCCACGCACATGGTCGAGAGCAGACATGCGGAACCGCACTGGTGTCGAACCTGCGGGACCCGGGCGCGCCGGGTCCCGACCATGTGGTCTCGCACCAGGACAGCGCCCGGCCTAATAGGCCGCCGCCAACGCCTCCACCGCCGCGCGGACCGCCCGGCGGTGCGGAGCCACCTGGGCGACAGTGGCCAGCCCGGTGTTCCAGCCGAAGGGGTCGCTGATCATCGACTGCACCGCCACGATCTGCCGGTCAATCACCACCGGCCCGCCCGAGTCCCCCTTGACGGCCCGGGGGTTGTTGTAGAGCACCGCCGCGGAGGTGACGAGTGTGCGGAGGTTGCGCCCCAACGCCAGCGGGATACGGAGGACCACCCGGCCGATCCGGCGCTGCAGGCGATTCCGGCTCCTGCCGAAGCCCTCAGTGACGGCGGCCGCGGACCAGGGGGCGGGGTGCGTCGACAGGCGGAGGAGCTGCCTGGGTGGGGAGGCACGGTCGAGCCGGAGCACCGCGAGATCAGTGCGGGGGATGCGCACGGCCCCAAGGACGCGGGCGTGGAAGTGTGCACCGCCGACGCGGATGGGGCCGGTGCGTTCCCTCAGGAAGTGGGAGCAGGTGAGCACGTACTCGGTGCGGGCGGCGGGTGCGGCGTCCAGGTCCGGGCTGATGAGCACGCCGGAGCAGTAGGAACGCCCGGAGCTGAGGCGGACGGTGATGTCGGGGGACGCGGGGGACACACCTCCCGAGGGTACCTACCATGGGGGCATGGCTGATCTGTTTCCCGTCGACGTATATGACCGGCGCCTCACCCGTGCCGCCGAACTGTGCCGCAGGGAGGGGCTGGCCGGACTCATCATCGGTGAAGGCCCCGAGCTGGCGTACCTCACCGGCTCATGGGTGTCGTCCCATGAGCGGCTGACGGCGCTGGTGATCCCCGCGGAGGGGAGGCCGGTACTGCTGGCGCCGGCGACCGACATCGGTGACCTGGAGTACTCGGCGCTGCCGCACCTGGACGTCGTCGTGCGGGGCTGGGTCGACGGCGACGACGCCCACGCCTGGGCCGCCGCGGTGCTCGATCATGGTCCGGTGGCGCTGGGGTCCTCCCTGACGACGCTGCACGTGCTGCGTCTGCAGGAACTCCTCGACGCCCCCACCCTCCCCGCGGTCACCACTCTCAAGGAGTTGTTCATGCGGAAGGACCCCGCGGAGATCGAGGAGCTGGCACTGGCCGCCGCCGCGATCGACCGGGTGCATGAGCGGGTGCCCTCCCTGCTGCGCCCGGGGCGGACGGAGGCGGCGGTGGCGGCGGACCTCTCCGCGCTGATCCTCAAGGAACATGACGTGGTGGACTTCGTCATCGTCGGCTCGGGGCCCAATGGGGCGAATCCGCACCACAGCCACTCCGGCCGGGAGCTGGTGAGAGGCGATGTCGTGGTCGTCGATGTGGGCGGGACGCGGGGCCCGGGCTACCACTCGGACTCCACGCGCACCTACATCGTCGGGGGTCCCGCGGAGGCGGACCGGAAGGCCCGTCAGGTCCATGGGGTGCTGCAGGCCGCGCACGAGGCGGCGATGAGGCAGGCGGGACCCGGGGTGACAGCGGCCTCCGTCGATGCCGCGGCGCGCGCGGTGCTCAAGGAGGCCGGCCTCGGGGAGCACTTCACCCACCGCACCGGCCACGGCATCGGGCTGTCGACCCACGAGGAGCCCTACATCATGGCGGGCAATGACCTGGTCCTGGAACCGGGGATGTGCTTCTCCATTGAACCGGGCGTCTACCTGCCGGGGGAGTGGGGCATGCGGTTGGAGGACATTGTCGTCGTGTCGGAGAGCGGGATAGATTCACTGACACGTCAACAACGCGAACTGAGGTAACCATCATGAGCGCCATCCACGCCCTTTTCGTCGGCCACGGCACCCCGATGAACGCCATAGAGGACAACGACTTCACCCGGACCTGGTCACAGCTGGGGGAGTCGGTGCCCCGCCCCCGGGCCATCCTCTCCGTGTCCGCTCACTGGTACACGGAGGACACCGGGGTGACCGCCATGACCAACCCGCGCACCATCCACGACTTCTGGGGCTTCCCACCGGAGCTCCACGAAGTCCAGTACAACGCACCCGGCGACCCGGAGATCGCGGAGCTGGTGCGCGACCTCGCGAAGCCGACCCTGGTCCGGGACGACCATGACTGGGGCCTGGACCACGGCACATGGTCCGTGCTCAAGCACATGTTCCCCGACGCCTCCATCCCCGTGGTCCAGCTGTCCATCGACGCGACAAAGCCCCTGGCCGAGCATGTCGCCCTGGGCACCCGCCTGGCCCGTCTGGCAGTGGAGAACAACGTCCTCATCGTCGGCTCCGGCAACGTCGTGCACAACCTCTCACTCATCGACTGGGAGGGCGGGGACACCGGCTTCGCCTGGGCCCACGAATTCGACGAGGCCGCCCGCGACATCATGCTCGACGACCCCGACCGCATCGAGGCCCTCAGCCGCCACTCCGCCTACTCCCGCGCCGTGCCGACCCCGGACCACTTCCTCCCGCTCGCCTACGTCGCGGGCGTCTCCGCAGCAACCAACGGGACCGTCGAGGTCTTCAACGACCGACGCACCATGGGGTCCCTCTCCATGACGGGATACCAGGTAGCTTCTTAAACCATGAACGGCATTCTGCTCCTCGGCGGCACCTCCGAAATCGGCCTCGAACTGGCCACACGCCTGTGCGCGGGACGCCCGGTGGTGCTCGCCGCGCGCCGGGAGACCGACCCCACCCCTCTTCTCGACGCCGGCGCCACGCACGTCCATCACATCGACTTCGAGGCGACGGATCTGATGAGCCACCGGGACGTCGTCGCGGAGGCCGTGGACATCACCGGGGGAGTGGGCACCGCGATCGTCGCGTTCGGCATCCTCGGCGACCAGGCGCGGGCCGAGCAGGACGAGGCGCACGCCGCGGAAATCGCCACCATCGACTACACCGCCCAGGTGTCAATGCTGACGGTGCTCGCCGATGTCATGACCGACGGTGAGATCGTCGCATTCTCCTCGATAGCCGGTTGGCGGGCTCGGCGCGCCAACTACGTCTACGGCTCGACCAAGGCAGGCCTGGACGCCTTCTGCCAGGGGCTCTCCGACCGGCTGCACGGCAGCGGGCTGCGGCTGATCACGGCCCGCCCCGGCTTCGTCATCGGCTCCATGACCACGGGCATGGACCCGGCCCCCCTGTCCGTCACCCCGGACCTGGTCGCTGAGGCCGTGGCCGCGGAGATCCGCACCGGCCGGCACAACGCCACCCTGTGGATCCCCGGCCGCCTGCGTCTCCTGGCCTGGGGGATGAAGCTCGTGCCGCGCCCGCTCTGGCGTCGAATGCCCCGCTAGTTCCGGCCGGGGAGCAGCGGCGACTCGGCGTCGAAGATGAGTCCCAGCGGTGCCAGCACGCGCACCACCTGCTCGGCGATGCCCTCGCTGAGGCCCTCGATCTGGAGGATCCCGCCGCGGCACACGCGCACCGGGGCCTCGATGACGTCGAGCATCCGTGCGATGTGGGTGCTCATGTTGCCCTCCAGCAGGCCGGCACCGAGGGTGACCAGGCCCTCCGACTGTCCGAGCCAGCCGATCTCCCCTTCCGGGGCACTCGTGGCGGTGGGGTCGGGGTGGAACCCGGGGAGGTCGACGAGTGTGACCCCGTGGAGCCGCACGCGGCCCTCGGCGGTGACGTGGATCCGGCCGTCGCCGTGGTCGTCGGCGAAGGTCGCGAGCGGCTCCCAGCCACCCGGCGGCACGGCGTGGTCGACGGGGACGAGGTCGGAGAATTCTGTGCTGACGGTCATGAGGGGGCATTCTAGTTAAGGTGGGACGCATGATCGACAGGCGCTCACCCCGGATCCACCGGGCCGGTGTACACACCACCAGGGTGCGGGCCTGGGTACCGCTCATGAACGAGGTGGGCAGGGGAGTGCTCCGTCGCCTCCTCCGCCGCAGATCCTCCCTGCCCCGGCCCACCCGCGCCGACTGGGAGTCCGAACCCAGTTTCTCCGATGCGACCTGGGTGATCGGACAGCCGCCCGGCACCCTGCTCGCGTCCGCACCGATGCGGCTCATGGGAGGTTCGGGCGGCATCAACCGGGCGTCGGCGTGGCGACTCGAGTACGTCACCACCGACGCCCGGGGCCGCACCATCACCGCGACCGGCGCCTACCTGCACTCCCACAGCCCGTGGCGCGGCGGCGCCCGCCCGGTCATCGCGTTCGCGCCCTCCACGCAGGGTGTCGCGCGGCACTGTGACCCCTCCTACTCCATGTCCGTCGGTCTGAGCGTCTCCCTGCGCGGTCCGGTCGACGTGGTCGCCTCCTATGAGCTGCCCGCTGTCACCACGCTGCTGGCCGCCGGTGCGGACGTCGTGCTCACCGATTACCCGCGCGACCCTGACTTCGGCTGGCAGCTCTACTGCGATCATCCCTCGGGTGGGCGGGCGCTTCTCGACGCCGTCCGCGCCGCCCGCCAACTCCGCCTCCCGGCCTCCGCCCCGGTGGGGTTCTGGGGATTCTCACAGGGCGGCGCGGCGGTCGGAATGGCGCTGGAGCGTCCCGACTACGCCCCGGACGTCTCCCCGGTCGCCGCGGTCATCGGCGCCCCGCCCTCGCGTCTCGATGACGTCCTCGCCCACGTCGACGGGTCGCTCGTCACGGGTGTACTCTCCTATGCGGTCGCGGGGCTGCTCGTCGTCTCACCCGAGATCCGGGCCGAGATCCTCTCCGCACTGACCCCGGAGGGTCTCGACCACGTCGCCGCCGATCTGACCACCTGCGCCGTCAGCTCCGTGTTCACCTCCGGCTGGCGCGGCACCCACCGCTGGACCCGACCGGGAGTGCCCCTCGGAGAACTTCTCGACGACCTGCCCCACGTCTCCGCCGAGTTCGACGCCCGCAGGCTCGGCGGGGGAGCACCGACGGTGCCGGTGCTGCTGTGGGGGTCGCGTCATGACGACGTGGTGCCCGTCGCCCAGGTCCGCGCACTCCGTGACACCTGGCGTGCCGCCGGGGCCGACATCACCTGGTACGAGGACCGCAGCCTGCGGGTGCCCGGCCGGACCGGGGCCAATCACTTCGGCCCCTACTACCGGCACCTCACCCGCAACGTCGGGTGGTTGCTCGATGAACTGCGCCGGTAGGGTGGCAGATGTGCCGTTGATCATCGCTGTATTCCCCGTCCTCATCATTGAGGCCCTCGTCTTCTGGGCCGTCGCCTCCTGGCTCGGTCTCGGATGGGCGCTGTTTCTCATGTTCGCCCTCATGGCCGTCGGCCTGCTGTCCGCTCCCCTCGAGATGCGCCGGGTCGGCGCCCTGGCCACCCGGCAGAAGGTGTCTGTCGGCCGCGTCGCCGGTGACTACGGGCTTCTGACCGCCGGGGCCTTCCTCGCGGGGTCGCCGGGCATCGCCTCCTCGGTGGTCGGCCTGTTTCTCATCCTCCCGCCGACACGCGCCGTGGTGCGCGGGATCCTGGCGAAGAAGCTCATGAGGTCGATCGAGGACCTCGGGGTCCGCAGCTTCCAGGCCACCCGGGCGGGACGTCCGGGGACCAGCTACGGCAGCTTCACCGATCCCTTCGCACCCCAGCCTGACCCGTCCGACGGCCCGGCTGAGGTCATCGACGAGAGCGAGATCGAGCAGTGGACGAAGGACATCCGCCCGGAGGACTTCAGGTGATCCCCCTCCTGCTGCGGCTGCTGCTGGCCGCAGCGTCCGGCTTTCTCACGTACACCTCCAATGAGCCGCTCGGCTGGTGGCTGGCGGGCCTGGTCGGGATGGCCGGACTCTACGCCGCGCTCATGCCGTGGAAGGGGAAGGGACCTTCACTGCGGGCCGGTGCGCTGCTCGGTTTCGTCCACGCGCTTGTGCTCTACCTGTACATGCTGCCGTGGATCGGGGTGTTCGTGGGCAACCTGCCCTACATCGCCCTCGCGGTGTTCTGTGCCCTCTACGCGCTGGTGATGGGGATCGGCGGTGTCGCCGTGGCCCGCTGGCGCTACGGTGCCCTGGCCTTCCCCTTCGTCTACCTGCTGGTCGAGTGGGCGCGCAGCTCCTTCCCGTTCGGCGGTTTCGCCTGGGTGCGTCTGGCCTGGGGGCAGATCAACGGCCCGCTGGCGAATCTCGCCGTATGGGGCGGGCCCGCGCTGGTCAGCCTCGCGACGGCCGCGGTCGGTGCCGGACTGGCTGTCCAGTTCATCCGCCACACGGGTGCCCGCATCGCCGGTGCACTGACCGTTCTGGTGGCGATGTCCGCGGGCATGGTCACCGGCTGGACCGTGGTCAACCGGGAGGCGGCGACCGTCGGTGAGGTCCGCGTGGCCGCCGTTCAGGGCAACGTGCCCCGCCTGGGTCTGGACTTCAACGCCCAGCGACGCGCCGTCCTGACCAACCACGTGAAGGTCACCGAGGAGTTGGCGGGAGAGGACCTCGACATGGTCATCTGGCCCGAGAACTCCTCCGACGTCAACCCTTTCACCGACCCTGAGGCCGGTGCGCTGGTGAACCAGGCGGTGCAGGCCGTCGACACGCCCATCGTCGTGGGCACGATCACCCGTGATGAGGTCGGCGACCGTAACACCATGGTCGTCATGGACCCGGACACCGGCCGCGGTGAGCAGCACGACAAGCACTTCCTGCAGCCTTTCGGCGAGTACATGCCGTGGCGTGACTTCTTCCGTATGTTCAGCGAGTACGTCGACCAGGCCGGCGACTTCAAGCCCGGTCCGCCGGAGTTCACGGTGCCGGTTCGCGATGTCGTCCTGGGACTCGCCACCTGCTACGAGGTGGCCTTCGACCCGGCGCTGCGGACCGCTGTCCTGGACGGGGCACAGATCCTGGCCACCCCCACCAACAATGCCACCTTCGGCTTCACCGACATGACCTACCAGCAGCTGGCCATGAGTCGCATGCGGGCGATCGAGGTCGACCGGGCCGTCGTCGTGGCGGCCACCTCGGGTGTGTCTGCCATCGTCCACCCGGACGGTTCCGTCAGCAGGAAGACCGGGATCTTCGAGGCCGGCAGGCTCGTGGAGACGCTGCCGCTGCGGGATTCCGTCACCCCGGCGGCACGCTTCGGTGATCGCACAGAATATGCCCTTATAATCCTCGGAGGCGTCCTGCTCACCGCCGCGCTGGTGGGCACCCGCCGACAGACCACCCCCTAGAAGGAGACCTTCGTGACCAAACCCAGTGACGCGACCCTGGTGATCATCCCGACCTACAACGAGCTGGAGAACCTCCCGCTGATCGTCAGCCGGGTCCGCGCCGCCGCCCCGGAGGTCGACATCCTCATCGTCGACGACAACAGTCCCGACGGCACCGGCGACAAGGCGGATGAGCTGGCCGCCGCCCACCCCGACATCCACGTCCTCCACCGCGAGGGCAAGGGCGGACTGTGCGGCGCCTACGTGGCCGGCTTCCAGTGGGGCCTCGAGCGTGAGTACACCGTCATGTGTGAGATGGACGCCGACGGCTCCCACGCCCCGGAGCAGCTTCACCTGCTGCTCAGCGAGATCGACGACGGCGCCGACGTCGTCATCGGTTCCCGCTACGTCCCGGGCGGCAAGGTCGTGAACTGGCCGAAGAAGCGCTGGATCCTGTCCAAGGGTGGCAACATCTACATCTCCCTCATGCTCGGTGCCGGTCTCACCGACATGACCGCCGGCTACCGCGCCTACCGACGCGACGTCATCGAGTCCCTCGATCTCAACGAGCTGTCCAACGCCGGCTACATCTTCCAGGTCGATCTGGCATGGCGCGCCGTCTCCAGCGGTTTCGACGTCCGTGAGGTCCCGATCACCTTCACCGAGCGTGAGATCGGCGAGTCCAAGCTGGACGGCAGCTTCGTCAAGTCCTCCCTGGTGGAGGTCACCCGCTGGGGTGTCCGCCACCGTCTCGAGCAGCTGGCTGAGATCATCTCCATTACCCGCGGCATGGTCGGTCACGAGTACCGCACCTGGAAGCGCAGCCGCCGCTAGAGGAATGAAAAATCCCCTCCCGGTGTGGGAGGGGAGTGAGCGGCGGGGGACTAGCCCTGCTCTGCGGCTTCCTGCGCCTGCTGCTCCTTGAGCAGGCGCGTGGCCGCGCGACGACGCTTGCGGAGGAGCTCAATGCGCTCCTCGAGCAGGACATCCAGCTCTTCAAGCGAACGACGCTCGAGGAGCATGTCCCAGTGGGTGCGCGGGGGCTTCACCGGCTTGGACTCGACGCCCTCACCCTCGACGAGGGTTCCCAGCTGGCCGTTCTTGCACATCCACTCCTCAGGGATCTCCGCATCATCAGCAAACGGGACCTCGTAGATCTCACCGTTCGCGGTGCGGTACTTCACCATCTGGCGCGGAGCAAGGTCGTGGTCGCGGTCAGTTTCGTAGCTGACGGCGCCCATTCGACTGCCGCGGAGTACGCGATCTGCCATTGCGGCATCATCCTTTTCGTTTGTTCACTGGTAGACGTACAAGTATAACGGACGAGCCGCCCGTTTTGTTCCCGCCAAGGCCTGCGCAGATCGGTTATGGTGGTCACGTGACGATATCGCCGACCAATCCCACGGTGTCCTGCGCGTGGTGCGGCAAGGAGCTGGTCCTCACCGGCCGCGGCCGCCCCCGGAAGTACTGCAGCAGATCCTGCAAACAACGGGCATATGAACAACGTCAAGGTGTCGCGGGTACCAGTATCCCGGCGGAAGCGGTTATCATTCATCCGGACCGCGCCGCCGCTCTGCGTGACTCGCTCTTCGAGCTGCGGTGCGCGGCCGAAGACGTCGCCACCGCATCAGCGGAAGGTGCCGAACCGGAGGAGATCCGCGTCCTGTGCTCCGAACTCGTGGCACTCGCCCGGACGATCGAGAAGTTGAGGTAACCAGGGTATGACCACCCAGAAAAAGTCCGCCAGCAAGGTCGTCATCGCGATCTTCGTGATCCTCATCGTACTGCTCGCCCTCGTGGCGGTCGTGCCAGTGCTGTTCGCGCTGTTCATGGGACCCGGCATCAAGACCGAGGGCCTGGATGCCGACGGCGCGAAGCCGGCCACCACGGACGTCAACGGTGAGTGGCACGTGGCCCGGTACCGCGGCAAGAACACCACTTCGGTGGGCTTCACCTTCTATGAGATCCTGCCGTCCGACCGCCGTGCCACCTCGGGTTCCACCCAGGCCGTCGAGGGCTGGGCCACCATCGAGGCCGGCACCCTCAAGGCCGGTGAGGTCGTCGTCGACATGGAGCAGATCTCCACCGACAACGAGCGTCGTGACATCAACGTCCGCAACAAGATCTTCCACACCAACGAGTACCCGACGGCCACCTTCTCCATCACCGAGCCCGCGGACCTCTCCGAGGTCCCCGGCAACGGCACCCCTGGAAAGGTCACCCTCACCGGTGAGATGGAGATCCGCGGTGAGACCCGCCCGATGGTCCACGAGTTCGACATCCTCCGCGACGGCGACCGGATCATCGTCGCCGGCGACGTGCTGATCGACCGCCATGAGTACGGCGTGGAGTCCCCGGAGTTCGTCGCCGCCAAGATCGACGACACGGGCGAGCTCAACATCCGTCTCGCGCTCGAGAAGTAGGGGAGTCGCCCCATGAACCCTTCCCGCATGATCCCGGCGATCTGGATCCGCCTCATCGTGATGCTGGCCTTCGGCATCTTCGTCTCGTGGCAGGGTTATTGGCTCATCGGCATCCTCGCCGGCATCCTGGTCCTGGTGTCCATCTGGCAGCTCTGGATGGCGTACCGGCAGCAAGGAAAAAGGTAGAGACCTTTCGACACCTTTCGCCACAGTGACGAAATAGATACGGCCGGATGGTTGCGACACAGCGCAGCCATCGGGCCGTTTTTCCATTGCCGGACAGATCCGCTGGAGCAACGCCGCCTGCCGAGGATGCGGAGCGCGGCGCGGACAGAAGATGCTAACCGGCAGCCGCCTTCGGCATACGCAGGGCTTGTGTGGGTGCTCGGGTCGACGGCTCGCCGCCGGCACGCGCAGGGATGCGCTAGGGAACGGCCCACAAAGGTCCGGGAACGTCCATGGCGGACAAACCTGCCGCCCCACAATGCGCCGATAATGTACATTATGTCATTTCACGGGGAGGTCCGCCGCCCCACCAGGCAGACAACCTCAGCGGCGCCGCGCCCGCCGCTAGTTCTCCTCGGGCATCTGACCCGGCTCCTCCGGGAGCTCGCGACCGTAGTGGGCGCACAGGGCCGGGTGGTAATCCTCCCACCGCAGCGAGTCCGGGGCGCCACCCTCGAGGGCGACTATGAGCCGGTCAAGGTAGTACTCCCAGCCGGGACCGAGATCGGCGGCCGCGTGCCCGATGTCGTCGAGACGCTGACGGAACTCGAGGTCAGTCTCATCGCCCTCCGCGTTCAGGGTGACCGACAGCACCCATTCCCCCGCCGGACTGTCGAGCGTGACGGCCAGGGCATTGGGTGCCTCACAGTGCTGAATCCGCACGTCACGGGGCTGATCCGGGGCCTCCCGGGTGGTCAGCACGACCGTGCCCGTGGCCGGGTCGCCTTCGTAGGTGCCGTACCAGGCGTCGAGCAGTTCGGGGTCGGTGATCTGGTTCCAGACCGCATCGATGACGAACGGGATGCGGCGGGCGATGATCAGCTCGGGGCCGATCACGCCGATGGACAGGTAGCCAGTGGGTTCACGTGTGTTCATACCCCCATAATGCCAGGTCAGCGGCGACCCTGCCGGTTTCGGTGCGTCAGGGTGAATTGGACGGTGTCCAACATGCCGAGTCGGAACAGTGCCTCGCGGAGGGCGAACTGGTAGTCCCACAGGCGTCGGTAAGCAATGTCGAAGCCGGCGGCCGCGGCCTCCCGGGCGTGGCCGCCGAAGAGGGAACGCTGCATCGCCAGGGACTGTTCGTGATGGCTACCCACATGCGTCTGGGCGATGATGCGCAGACCTGATTCACGGTCGATGAGTCGGTGGACGTCCTCGGCCGTCGGGTAATCCAGGGCCGGCCACACGTAGGCACGCAGCACCCCCATCGCCTGGCGGGCCACCGGGGAGAGCGCGTCCGTGGCCGTGACCGACTGCACGGTCGCGTATCCGCCGATGGTGAGCAGCCGGTCCAGGGCCCGGACGTAGCGGACCCGGTTCCCCTCGCTGAGCATCTCGAGCTTCTCCACCGACACGATTGCGTCGTAGCTGCCGCGCCATTCGCGGGGGCCCGGCACCGGGGCGTCGATCACGGAGATGTGCACGGAAGGCTCGACACCGGCGAGCAGGAGCTGCTCCCCCACCGCCTGCGCCTGCGCTGGGTCCGCGGTGAGCGTGTCGACGGTCGCCCGCCGGTGCGCCGCCTGGATCGCCACGGCGCCACCGGAGGTGGCGTACTCCAGCAGATGGGTGCCGGCAGTGACGCGGGCGGCGTCGAGAAGCATCGTGACTGCGCGGGTCTGCGCGTCCGCCAGGTCCTCCCGCCCGACGGCCGCCGGAGCGGAGAACGTGGTCAGGTCGACGAAATGCGTGGCTGGTCCGCGGCCATGGTTGGGGACGGCGGTGCGGACGGTCGTCGGCACGCCGGACGCGAAGACGCCACCGAAGGCGCTGAGCCCGTCCCCGGAACTGAGCCGCACCAGTGTCGGGGGCAGTTCCCCGCCACCGTAGAGGCGCGGCTGGAGCGGACGACCACCGAGCTGCGGACGGTAGCCCGTGGAGATGAGTGCCTCCAGCACGTCCACGAGACGGTCCGAACGCCACTCCCCTGCCATGAAACTCTCCGCCAGGCCGAGCCAGCCGGATACAGCCAGTCGGGGGAAGAGTGCGTCGTGCTCAACGACAAGATGAGGGCTGCCCTCCGGATCGAGATCCAGTCCGGCGGCGGCGCAGGCCCTGGCGAAACCCGCTTCCGCGATGCGTGCACGCAGGTCAACGAGACGCCCGGTCGGAACAGTCGCCACGCCGGGCCACTCCTCCGCGTCGATCGCCGCCAGATGTGGATGTCTCACAGCGTTCAATCCTAACCCCCCGACCCCGGCGAATCGGGAAGGCACGACCGGCCCGGGGCCCGAACCCGGGGCTGACCATGCAACCATGCCCCGCCCGGGACTTTGTTCACGGGGAGAACGATATACGATGGACCACGTTGTTTCCCGCGAAGTAGATGAGGAACTCTAATTTCATGACGAACACCCCTTTCCGTCCTGAGGGCGGCCGCCACCACGTGGTCATCATCGGATCCGGTTTCGGCGGCCTTTTTGCGGCCCAGGAACTGAAGAACGCCGACGTCGATGTCACCATCATCGACCGCACCAACCACCACCTCTTCCAGCCCCTCCTGTACCAGGTAGCCACCGGCATCCTGTCCTCCGGTGAGATCGCCCCGTCGACCCGTCAGGTACTGAAGAAACAGGAGAACGCCAACGTGGTCAAGGGCGAGGTGACCGACATCGACCTCGAGCGTCAGGTCGTCACCACCTCCCTCGGCGCGTACACCCGTGAGTTCGAGTACGACTCCCTCATCGTCGCCGCCGGCGCCTCCCAGTCCTATTTCGGCAACGACCACTTCGCAGAGTTCGCGCCGGGCATGAAAACCATCGACGACGCCCTCGAGATCCGGGCCCGCGTTGTCGGCGCCTTCGAGCGCGCCGAGCTCGCCCAGGACCCCGCCCAGCGGGAGCGCCTGCTCACCTTCGTCATCGTCGGCGCCGGCCCGACCGGTGTCGAGCTGGCCGGCCAGCTCGCCGAGCTGTCCCGCCGCACCCTCGTCGGCGAGTACTCCAACTTCTCCACCTCGTCCGCTCGGATCCTGCTTCTCGACGGTGCCCCGCAGGTCCTCCCGCCCTTCGGCAAGCGCCTGGGCCGCACCGCCCAGCGTCAGCTCGAGAAGCTCGGCGTCACCGTCAAGCTCAACGCCATGGTCACCAACGTCGACGAGAAGACCGTCACCTACAAGTCCATGGTCGACGGCTCCGAGACCACCATCGAGTCCTTCACCAAGATCTGGTCCGCCGGTGTCGCAGCCTCCCCGCTGGGCCGCCTCGTCGCCGAGCAGGCCGGAGTCGAGATGGACCGTGCCGGCCGCGTCATGGTCAACGACGACCTCACCGTCGGTAAGTACCGCAACGTCTTCGTCGTCGGTGACATGTCCAACTACAAGAACCTCCCGGGTGTCGCCCAGGTCGCCATCCAGGGTGGCCAGTACGCAGCCGAGCAGATCGCCGACCGCACCCCCGTCGACCAGCGCCCCGCATTCGAGTACTTCGACAAGGGCTCCATGGCCATCGTCTCCCGCTTCAACGCGCTGGTGAAGATGGGCAAGATTGAGGTCACCGGCTTCATGGGCTGGCTCCTGTGGCTGGCTGTCCACGTGCTCTTCCTTGTGGGCTTCCGCAACCGCTTCGTCTCCATGATCAACTGGGGAGTCAACGCGCTGTCCCGTACCCGTTACAACCTGGCGACCACCCGCCAGCAGCTGCACTCTCGCACCGCGCTGATGAAGCTTCAGGCCATCACCTCCGAGATCGAGGGCGACACCCCGATCGAGCTGCGTGACACCACCAAATTCACCGGCAAGAGGGAACTGCGTTAGACAGCCCCACCGAACAAGGAAAACGAACACGGGATCGTGTTCGTTTTTTCTTTTCCGCTGCCCGGAAACACCTCCCCCGTCGACGGAACCGACACCACCGACGTCCGAGACTTCATCTAGCGCAACTTCACTCCACACCGCATTCCTGTCCGGCCCCACCGACAAGCCCCTCCGCACCGGGCAGCACCTCGAGGGCACTCACATGTCCGTCGAAAGCGAGCGCCGGGTATACGACGTCGACACCGAGACCCCGGTCAAGCGCGCCATGATGCTCTCGGGCAGGGAACCACTCTTCCAGCTGGTTTCCACCCGCCGGGTGCTGTCCGAGGTGCATGCAGTCGGCATCCACACCGCTATCGACACCTCCGGGTTCCTCAGGTCCCGCCTGAGCGACGAGGACACCTACCGGGAAGCCGCCGGCCAGTCACTGCAGCCGACCATCGACTTCAGTGACCGCCTCACCGCCCTCCGGACATCGTCGCCCGCTGGCCAAACGTGCAGCGGGTCAAGGTCCTCCCCTTCCACAGCACGGGTGCCGACAAGTGGAATTCGTTACAGCCTGGAGCGCGCCAGACCTCCGACCGCCGCGTCACTCAAGGCAGCACGGCAGGTATTCCGGGATCGCGGAATCCTCACCTTTTGATCAGGGCCATCGCGGAGTACGCGCGGACCGGATGACTGTTGCTCAGGGGTGGCCCACCATCCGGCGGGATGTGCACCACCCCACCCGGCCGACGCT